>Ga0302325_10001131_pt1 | contig 69360 bp, 64 predicted proteins | sample Palsa_T0_2_FD_201948 | JGI IMG/M metagenome (GOLD analysis project Ga0302325, IMG submission 201948) | Peat permafrost microbial communities from Stordalen Mire near Abisko, Sweden - Palsa_T0_2 | ecosystem: Environmental > Terrestrial > Soil > Palsa > Peat permafrost | place: Sweden: Abisko...
ACGATTCCACAGGAGTACCGCGACCTCCGCGACACGATTCGCCAGATCGCGCGTGAGCGGATCGCCCCGCGTGCGGCGGAGATCGACGAGCGGGCCGAATACCCGCATGACCTGCGGGCGCTCCTGTCCGAGCAGGACATCCTCGGTCTGCCCTTCGACGCGGAGCATGGTGGTACCGGGACCGGAACCCTGATGCTCAACATTGCGATCGAGGAGATCGCGAAGGCATGCGCTTCGACGGCGCTGATCCTGATGGTTCAGGAGCTGGGCACGCTTCCGATCCGGCTCTTCGGCACGCCGGCGCAGCAGCAGCGGTTCCTGCCAAGGTGCGCGACCGGCGAGTGGTCGCCCGCGTTCGCGCTGTCCGAGCCAGATGCCGGTTCTGACCCCGGCGGGATGCTGACCCGCGCGGTCTGCGAGGGAGATGAGTGGGTGATCGACGGGGCCAAGAACTGGATCACCAACCTCGGCATCGCAGACTTCTACGTTGTGTTCGCGGTCACGGACCGGGAGGCCGGCCACTCGCGGGGGATAACCGCGTTCGTGGTCGAGGCCGACCGCCCCGGGTTCAGCGTCGGCAAGCTCGAACACAAGCTCGGGATTCGCGGCTCACCGACAGGGCAGCCGATCTTCGACGATGTCCGGGTGCCGGCTCAGAACGTGATCGGCGAGGTCAACGGGGGCTTCAAGGTCGCGATGGCGACGCTCGATCGCTCCCGCCTTGGCGTTGCCTCCCAGGCTCTCGGGATCGCCCAGGGGGCGACCGACTACGCGGCCGGGTATGCGCGCGAGCGGCGGCAGTTCGGCCAGCCGATCAACACTTTCCAGGCGATCCAGTTCAAGCTCGCGGACATGGAGACGGAGTGCGCCGCCGGCCGCGAACTGCTCTACCAAGCGTGCGCCAAGGTCGACCGAGGCGACGCGGATGTCGGCAAGTATTCGGCGATGGCGAAGCTGTTCTGCTCCGACATTGCGATGCGTGCCACAGTCGAGGCCGTGCAGGTCCTCGGAGGCTATGGTTACGTCAAGGAATACCCGGTTGAGCGGATGCTGCGCGACGCCAAGATCACCCAGATCTACGAGGGCACGAACGAGATCCAGCGGCTCGTGATCGCTCGTACCATGAGGTAACGGTGTCTGACGCATCGCCGACCCTGCGCCGTGTCCTGTCCTCGGCGCTCGCGGCGCTCGTAGTGGGATTGGGCGCAGTCAGCCTGATCTTCGGCTTCAGCGCCTCGTTCCCGGTGCGCTTGTTGCAGGGTTTGGCCGTGTTCGGGGCGGGCGCAATGATCATCGGCGGCGCCGCCGTGCTGGTGATGATCCGGCTCGCCGGTTGGCGCGACCCGGTCTCCGAGGAGGAGTTCGATGCGATCGTCGAGCGCGCTGAGCGCCTGGCGTCCGAGGGGTCGTGGGGGGACGCCGATGACGAGCGCGCGCCCGAATCCGACGAGGAAGATGAGGACCTGATCGACCCCTACGACGAGGAGGACTTCCGGGCGATCGTGCGGACCGCGGTCGACGACCTCCCGCTCGAGTTCCACCGTGCGCTCGAGCACGTTGCCGTTGTGGTGTCGGACGGCGGCAGGAAGCGCCGCGCCTACGGACTCTATGAGGGTGACACGGTCGCCCGCGACTTCTTCCACGATCGGATCGTGATCTTCCGCGACACGCTGCTGCGAGATTTCGGCCACGATCCCGCGTTGCTGCGTGCGCAGGTGACGCGAACCGTGCGGCACGAGCTCGCTCATCATCTCGGGTGGGACGAGAACGGCGTGCGCGGCCTCGGGCTCTGAGGCGGCCGTGCGGGGACGCGGCCCGCTGGCAATCCGGCGCCCACCGCTGCGGCGGCTGCTAGGTTCTTGGCGGGCCGATGGAACGGCGGACAGGCGCAATCACCGGACCGATGGCTGCGAGGGCGACAGTCGTGCTGCTCGCGTTGCTGGTCTGCGGCCTCGGTGCCGGGACCGCCCGTGCCGTCGTCGTGAAGCTGCCTGACGGCCGCCTGATCGGGATCGCGCCCCGCGGCGGGGCCACGGCCACCGCGCCCCCCGGAGTGAGCTCGCCGGCCGCGCAGCCTGCGGTCGACAGCGGCGACGTCGACTACAACGGCGGTCCGGTCGTACATTCGAGCGCGCCGTACCTGATCTTCTGGACGGGTTCGTCGGACTCGATCCCAATCTCGACGCAGACGCTCCTGACCCGCTACTTCACCGACGTCGCGCACGACAGCGGGCTGGCGACGAACGACTACTCGGTCGTGCGCCAATACAGCGACATGACCGGGATCGCCGGCTACGCGCAGACGTTCTCCCCCGCCCAGGCAATCCCCGATGCGCATGCCTACCCTGCGCAAGATCTGACCAACTGCCCGAATTCGGACGTCAACGCCACCTACTACCCGATGTGCATCACGGACGCCCAGCTGCAGAGCGAGCTCACCCGCCTGATTTCCGCCGACGACCTCCCAACCGACGGGGCGACGACGGCGAGCGAGCTGGACCAGGACGCCCCGATCTACTTCATCGTCACGCCGGCCAACGTCAACATCTGCGTCACCAGCACCGACTGCGCGGCGACCGCCGCTCCCAAAGGCTTCTGCTCCTATCACGGCCACTACGACGACGGTACGAACAACGTCCTCTACGCGTCGATCCCGCTGCTGGGCGCGGACAGCACCGATCCGTCGCTGAGCCCGAAGCAGTGCCAGGACGACGGCAACTCGGTGGTCCAGGAACCCAACAGCGGCGTCGACCCGGACGGGGGCGACGTCGCGATCAAGTACACGACCCACGAGGACCTCGAGACGATCACCGACCCGCTGCTCAACGCGTGGTACGACAAGGACGGCCCCAGCGGCCCGGAGAACGAGGTCGCCGATAACTGCAACCAGTACGCCGACCCTTCCGAACCGACGGCCGGCACGAGCATCGACGCCTTCCAGCCGGTCATCGGCGGTTCCGCGACCGCGGGCACGCTCTACGACCAGATCGACAACGGCGATGATTACTACGTCCAGAGTGTCTGGAGCAACGGCGACACCAGCTGCGAGCTGCAGCCGCCGGCGGACGCACCCCCTCTCAGCCCGACCTTCACCGAGCCGGCGGGGACCCAGGCGGTCGGTAGCCCGGTCGACTTCGACGGAAGCGCCGGCTCGTCCCCCGTCAGCAGCACGACCTGGAGCTTCGGCGACGGCGCCACCAGCTACGCCTCGAGCGCGACCACCGGCGATCCGGCGCCGGGGACGATCCAGCACACCTACACGAACCCCGGCGTCTACACGGTCACGCTAACTGTGGTCGACACGCACGGAAACCTCGCCACCGTGACCCACACCGTCACCGTTGGCTCCAGACCGAACGCGCAGTTCAGCGCGCCGACCGCAACGCCGCTCTCTGGCTCGGCGGTGACGTTCGACGGCTCCGCCTCCTCGGACTCGAACAGCGGCGGCTCGGTCAGCTCTTACAGCTGGTCGTTCGGCGACGGCACGACCGGAACCGGCGCAACGCCGACGCACACCTACACATCGCCCGGGATCTACACCGTCACGCTGACCGTCACCGACAACTTCGGCCTCGCCAGCTCGGCTGCCAGCCTGCGGCTCGAGGTGATCGGGCCGCCCTCGGCGGCGTTCTCGTTCTCGCCGGCGTCACCGGTCTTCGGCCACGCGGTCACGTTCGCGGGCGGTGCCTCGTCGGACCCGAACAGCGGCGGCGGGATCAACAACTACGGCTGGTCGTTCGGCGACGGCGGCACCGGGGCCGGGGCCGCGCCGTCGCATACCTACAGGACGAAAGGCAGCTACACCGTGAAGCTGACGGTCACCGATAACTTCGGCCTCAGCGCGACCGTGAGCCACGTGGTCACGGTCGCCGCATTCGGCCCGCCGACGGAGTCCCGTGGTTCGCTTACCGGCATCACGAAGAGCAGGCCGAAGCTGACCTTCCAGCTGGCCGCGGGTACAAACGCCCCCCGGCTCGACCAGGTCGTGATCGGCCTGCCCGCCGGGCTGAGCTTCGCCAAGAAGGGCCTCGCCGCCGGCCTCAGCGTCAAGGGTGCAGGCGGCCGGAAAGTGAGCTTCACAGAAAGCCTCAGCGGCGGCGTTCTCACGATCAAGCTGAAGAGCGCCGCCGGCGTCGTCCAGGTCACCGTCGGGGGTGCCGCGATCGCCGCCAGGAAAACCCTCGAGACGACCGTCGCCCGCGGCAAGGTGAAGTCGCTCGACGTTCCCGTGACCGCGATCGACAGCAGCCGTACCCGGACGCGGCTGATGCTGAAGCTTCGCGTCTAACCCGCCGCGGCCCGCAGCTCACCGAGCGCGGCGTGTAGACCGGCCGCCGCAGTCGAGAGCGGCGGGTCGAGGTCGCGGTCGGCGAGGACTCCGAAGCAGACCCCGCCGTCATAGCTCACGATCCCGACCGCGAGCCCCTGATTGGAAGGGTTCAGGGGGACGACCGGGTAGACCTCCGCCATCCTCACTCCGCTCAGGTAGAAGGACTGCGAAGGGCCGGGGATGTTCGAGACAACCAGATTGAATGCGCGGACGGACCCCATCGCGCGGGCGAGCATCCCAGACACCAACGGTGGGGCCCAGCCCGAGGCGCCGACCATCAGCGCGCCGGCGCGGACCGCGGCCGACTCCTTCAGCTCGCTGGTCTGGGCGGAGATCGCCCGCACTCGCGCGAGCAGGTCGTGTTCCTGAACCGGCAGGTCGACGAACACGGTCGAGATCCGGTTGCCGAGCTCGCCTGCGTCGCCCGCCGGGCGCACGCTGACCGGGACGAGCGCGACCGGGGGCCGGTCGCCGGGGGCGAACCCCTCCGGTCCGGCCGCAGCGAGGTAACGGCCGAGCATCCCGGCGACGATCGCGAGCAGGACGTCGTTGACGGTTCCACCCGCGCTGCGGCCGATCTGCTTGAGCGTCGCCAGGTCGGTGTGCGCGACGGCATAGCGCCGGTTCGGGGAGATCGGCCGGTTGAGCGCCGTCATCGGTGCCTGCGGCCGCGCTCGCGCGAGCTCGGCAACGATCTCGATTGCACGCCGGGTGTCATCGCGGGTGCGCCGCGGGTCCGGGTCCAGAGCGCGCACGAGCCCGTCGAACATGAGCTTCGGGGCGCGCTGCAGCGGCTTCGTGGCGAGGCGAGTGATATGGCGGCGCATGTCGTATTTGCGTGGCTCCCAGGCCTGCTCCGGGCCCGGGATCTCCAGCCGCTCTTCGGTCGGGTCAAGCACGAGCGCGGCGAGCCCGAGCGCGGCGAGGCCGTCGACGACGGCATGGTGGACCTTCATCAGCAGTCCCTGCCGGCCGCCCTCCATGCCCTCGATCAGGGTCGCCTCCCACAGCGGGCGCGCACGATCGAGCCGATGCGAGAATTCGCGACCGACGAAGGCGCCGATCTCGCCCCCACCGCCGGGCTCCGGCAGGCTCGCCTGACGCACGTGCCAGTCGAGATCGAACCCCGTGTCGTCCGTCCACACCGGGTTGGCGATTCCGAGCGGCGGCTCCTCGAGCCGCTGACGCAGCCGCGGCACGAGATGGATCCGCTCCGCGAGCCGCTCGGCGACCATCGCGCGCGTCAGCTTCGGCGCCGAGTCGAACACGAGCAGGCCGCCGACGGCCATGTTGATCGGCCCCCGCTCGGCGGCCAGCGAGGATCTGTCGGACGGCGAGAGCTCCTCGCGCATGAGCTACATACACCTACTTGGGCGGCATTCGCAGCGCGCCGTCGAGCCTGATCACTTCGCCGTTGAGCATCTCGCTCTCGATGGCGACCGAGGCGGTATTGACGCACACACCACGCTCTCCTGAGTCCCCTGGCTGATTGCCGAGCATCGCCGCCGTTGCCAGCTCGCCCCCCAGGCTCTGGCCCTTGTCGGCGTTCAGGTCGGCGATCACTATGTGCGCGCCGCCGCCGTGCAGGCGGCGGGCGACCGCCTCTCCGAGCCCGGATGCGCCGCCCGCGACGAGGGCTCCAGTGCCCCGAATCTGCATCCCGGAACCCTACCGCGGCACGGGTCCAGACCCGGGTTCAGACCAAGACCGACGTCACGATCACCCTGAAGGGCTGGTGGCTCGGCTCGCCAGCGACAACGCGTAGCGCGCGTCCTCGTCCGTGTACCAGCGGTCGAGGGCGAGCCCCGCGGCGCGGAAGTCGGACTCGATCCTGGCGCGGGTGAACTTCGCGCTGATCTCGGTCCGCACCTCCTCGCCGGCGGCGAACTCGATCTGCAGACCGAGGTCGGCGATCATCACGCTGTGGGGCCGCTGCGAGCGCAGGCGCATCTCGATCCACTCGTGCCGGCGATCGAAGAACGCGACGTGGTCGAACTGCTCCGGGGTGAAGTTGGCGTCGAGCTCGCGGTTGATCACGTGCAGCACGTTGCGGTTGAACTCGGCCGTCACGCCCTCGGCATCGTCATAGGCGGCCTCGATCACGGTTGGGTCCTTGACCAGGTCGGTGCCGAGCAACAGCCGGTCCTCCGGGCCCAGCAGGGTGCCGAGCGAGCGCAGCAGCCGTCGCCGCGTGCCCGGCGGGAAGTTTCCGATCGTCCCTCCGAGCAGTGCGACGATTCGCGGCACGCCGTCGATCGGCGCCGGGACGCGATCGAGATGGCGCTCGAAGTCGCCGATCACGCCGTGAATCCGCAGCTCTGGGTGCTCCTCGACGAGTTGCGCCGCGGCGTCGCGCACGACGACCTCGGAGACATCAAGCGGGACATAGCGCTGAAGCGTCCCGGCCGCTGCCATCGCGTCCAGCAGGATCCGTGCCTTGTCGGCCGCGCCGGAGCCGAGCTCGACCAGCTCGCCGGCTCCGGTCGCCCCGACTATCTCCGCTGCCCGCGCCTCGAGGATCGACCGCTCGGTGCGGGTCGGGTAGTACTCGGGTTGCTCGCAGATCTGCTCGAACAGCTCCGATCCGCGCGAGTCGTAGAAGTGCTTTGGCGGCAGCTCCTTGAACGGGCGGGTGAGGCCGTCGAGCACGTCATTGGCGAGGCTCCGCTCCTCGGTCTCGGAGAGCCATGACTCAATCACGATCGTTTCGGTATCAAGCACTGATTTCAAAGGTCCCTCGCAATCCGTAGACCGGCAAAGATCTGGCGTCGCTGTGGAAGGTCCCAGTTGCGGAACGCGGGCGTGATGACACGAGCGCGCGTCGCCCACGACCCCCCGCGCAGAACCCTGTACTGGTGCCCGAAGAAGACCTCTGAATATTCGCGGTAGGGGTGAGCGGCGAACCCCGGATAGCCGCCGAAGACGCTCGCGGTCCATTCCCAGACGTCGCCGATCATCCCGAGGCAGCCATACGGCGAGGCGCCGTCCGGGTGTGCGGCCACCGGCGCCGGGCCCGCGCTGAGCAGGTCGAGGTTCGCGTGGACGCCCGGCTCTGGCGCGTCCTCGCCCCACGGAAAGGAACGCGCCGCTTCCGTCTCCTGGTCCCAGGTCGCCGCCTTCTCCCACTCGATCTCGGTGGGCAGGCGGGCGCCGTTGGCTCGGGCGAAGGCGTCGGCCTCGAACCAGGAGACATGGACGACGGGGCGGTCCGGATGCAGCGGCTCGAGCTTGCCCAAGCGCCACTCCGCGGCGTTGTCCGCCGTCCAGCCGCCCGGGCGCGTGATGTCGTACTGCTCCTTCCACGACCAGCCCTCGTCCGACCACCACTCGCGACGCTCGTAGCCGCCACCTTCGACGAAGCGCAGGTAGGTGGCGTTGACGATCGGCGAGCGACCGATCAGGAAGCCGCGGACGTCGGTGCGGTGCCGAGGACGCTCGTTGTCGTACGCGAAGCGGTCGTCCGGCGCACCGATCGTGCAGGGGCCGGCTGGGATCGCGACCAGGTCGAGATCGCTCGCCGTCGCGCGCGCCGGCACGCGCGAGCTGTGCAGCAGCGGCGGCTCATAGCCGCTCAGCCGCGCGAGCTGGAGCGTCTGCAGCATCGTCTCGTTGTGCTGGTGCTCGTGGCGGATCACGAGCTCGTGGAGCAGTCCGTCGCCGATACCCGAGCTCGCGATCGTCTCGAGAGTCCGCTCGCGCACCTCGTCCATGTAGTCGCGTGCTCCCGCCGGCCGCAGGAACGGGAGCTCGCCGCGCCCCGCTCGCGGGGTCTCGAACGCGTCATAGACGTCCAGCAGCTCGTCGCGGAGAAGCGGCATCCCACCGAAGCGGTGACCCAGCCACAGGTCCTCGAACGCGGCGATGTGGCCAAGGTCCCAGACCAGCGGGCTCATCAGCTCGGAGTGCACGCGGACGAGATCCTCGTCGGACACCGAGGCGACCAGCGCGAGCGTCCGCATCCGCGCCTCGGTCAGCGCGTCCACTGCGTCGGCGGCCGAGAGGACCGTTGGCGCTGCCGTGGGATTACCCATCGCGTGTAATTCTTCCATCCCGGATGTGTCGGCAAACGAAACTATTACGCGGGCCACCGGCGTCCGGTTCACAGGCGGTAGCGGAGGAAGAGCGAGCCGGCGCGCTCGAGGACCCATTCCAGTGAGATCTCGCCTGGGCTGGGCAGCTCAGAACCGGCCGTGATCGCCGGACCGGGGCCGCCGCCGGCGAGCTTGGGCGCGAGCGTCAGGAAGAGCTCGTCGACGACCCGGGCGTGCACGAGCGAGCCGAACAGCGTCGGCCCTCCCTCGCACAGCACCGAGCGGATCCCGTGGTCGGCACGCAGGCGCCGCAGGACCGACAGCGGGGTGAGCTCTGAGGGGTCCGTTTGCGTGACCTCGATCTTCGCCGCGCCGGTGATGTCGACCGGCGCCCCGCTATAGACGAGCACGACCGACTCGGGATCGGCGAGCAGCGGGAGATCCGCAGGGAGCCGGCCGCTGCGGGTGATCACGCACAGGACAGGCGTCGCAGAAAGGCCGCGGGCGAGACGACGCTCGACGCGCTCCGGCGTCCGCACCAACCGGCCATAGTGTTCGGCGCGGAGCGTGCCGGTGCCGGCGAGGACGCCGTCCACCTGTTCGCGCAAGCCGTGAAAGAGGGCGTGGTCGCCGTCGTCGCCGAGCGCGCCGGACCGCCCGTCGAACGCCGCCCGCCCGTCCACGCTGGAGACGAAGTTGGCGATCACGTAAGGACGTTCAGCTGAGGCGCGCTCCGCCAGACGAAGCTCGGCCAGCAGCGCCGGGATCTCGACGGCGCCAGGATCGGGGTGAAGGCGCCTGAACTCCATCGCTGCCGACCGTAGCGCGCCGAGCAGTTATAGGGTTGCCCGAGGAGGTCTCGTCCCGGCACCAAAAAGCCGGCGGAGCCGGCCCATAAACAAGAATGCTCGACTGCACCTTCCGAGTTCAGATTCCGCACCAGGCCGGTCAGCTCGCGCGCGTGGCGGGCGCGATCGCGGCGGGGGGCGGGCTGATCGGAGACGTGATCACGATCTCGCTCGGGCGCGAGCATTCGATCAGGGAGATCACCGTCGAGGTGCGCGACCTCGAGCAGGCCGCGAAGGTCTCGGGGCTGATCGACGCGCTCGACGGGCTGCGCGTGCTGTGGTACCAGGACCGGGCGCTGATCCGCCACGAGGGCGGGAAGCTCAGGATCGAGGCCGTGCGGCCCGTCCAGACGGTTCAGGAGATGCGCGACGTGTACACCCCCGGCGTGGCTCGAGTCTGCCTCGCGATCGCCGAGCGGCCCGCGCTCGCGGGGCGCTACACGATGATCTCGCGCAGCGTCGCGATCTGTACGAACGGCACTCGCGTGCTCGGGCTCGGGAAGATCGGGCCGGTCGCGGCGATGCCGGTGATGGAGGGCAAGGCCGTCTTCTACAGCCAGTTCGCCGGCATCTCGGCGATGCCGATCCTGATCGACACGACCGAGGTGGACGCCTTCGTCGAGACGGTGGTGCGGATCGCGCCCACGTTCGGGGGCATCCACCTCGAGGACATTTCGGCTCCCGAGTGCTTCGAGATCGAGCACCGGCTGATCGAGGCGCTGCCGCAGCCGGTGATGCACGACGACGTGCACGGCACCGCCGTGGTCAGCGTCGCGGCGGTGATCGTCGCCTGCCGCCACGCCGGAATCGAACTGAGCGCGGCGACCGTCGGCCAGCTCGGCCTGGGCGCTGCCGGGTTCGGGATCGCGGCGCTGATGGTTGACGGCGGGGTCAGACGAGTGATCGCATTCGACCCGCAGGAGGCCACCCACGCGCGCGCCACCGCGCGGGGCATCGAGGTCGCGGACATGGAGACGGTGATGCGCGTGGCCGACGTGGTCGTTGCGACCACCGGCCGGCCGGGACTGATCGAGCCGCGGATGGTGCGCCCCGGCCAGGTGATCCTCGCGCTCTCGAATCCCGACCCCGAGATCTCCCCCGAGGACGCGGAGCGGGCCGGAGCGGCATTCGCCGCCGATGGGCGCAGCGTCAACAACGTGCTCGGCTATCCGGGCATCTTCCGGGGTGCGCTGCTGGCGGGCGCCGATACGATCAACCTGGAGATGAAGCTCGCCGCCGCGCGGGCCCTCGCGGGCTTGGCGACGGGCGACGAGCTGGTTCCGGATGCGCTCGACCCGAAGGTTCACGAGACGGTCGCCAGCGCCGTGCGCGAGGCCGCGGAGAGCAGTGGCGTGGCGCGGCCGGAGCTAGCGCCGCTCGGGTTCTGAGAACCGGATAGGCTGCGCCCCGATGGGTTTCAGCAAGCTGGATAGGGGAGAGGCTGTCGCAGTGATCGGGGGGCTCGTCCTCGCCGGCTCGATGTTCCTGACTTGGTACAAGCTCGGCAACCAGTACGCGTCGCTGGGCAATTGCAAGGGGCCGCACGGCTCCTGCTCGGGGTGGTCATCGCTCGGTCTGCTCAGCGTGATCATCGTGATCGCGGCGATTGCGCCGGTAGTGCTCGCCTACATCATCGTCCGTGGACACGCCCTGTCGTGGCCGCGCGGCGAGCTGACCGCCGTCTGCGCGCTCGTCGCGCTCGTGCTCACGCTCTTCCGTGGCTTCATCGACAAGCCGGGCAGCCCGATCGGCGAGATCCATATAAGCTACGGCTGGTTCTTGGCGATGCTCGGCGGCTTCCTGATACTCCTCGGCGCACTCGTGCGCTCACAAGAGACCGGCGGTCGGCGTAGGAAGCCGCCCGGCGTCCTGTGAGCGGCACGGACGGGCCGGCGAGGCCGGACCGCAACCTTGCGCTCGAGCTTGTGCGCGTGACCGAGGCAGCCGCTCTGGCAGCGGGGCGGATGGTCGGCCGCGGAGACAAGGAGGGCGCCGACCAAGCCGCCGTCGATGCGATGCGCTACATGCTCGACTCGGTCCCGATGGACGGGATCGTCGTGATCGGCGAGGGAGTCAAGGACTCGGCGCCGATGCTCTACAACGGCGAGCAAATCGGTGACGGCACGCCGCCGCAGGTCGACATTGCGGTCGATCCGCTGGAGGGCACGAGGCTGACCGCGATGGGGATGGCGAACGCGATCGCCGTGATCGCGCTGTCCGAGCGCGGCACGATGTTCGATCCGGGACCGTGCTTCTACATGCAGAAGATTGTGGGCGGACCCGAGATCGCCGACCTGCTCGATCTCGACCGTCCGCTGCCCGAGACGCTGGCGCTGATCGCCGAGCGTAAGAAGAGCGACATCCGCGACCTCGTCGTGATGATGCTCGACCGCGAGCGCAACCACGAGGCGATGCGACAGGTCCGCGAGGCGGGCGCGCGCGTGCGGCTGATCCTCGACGGGGACGTGGCGGCGGGGATGCTCGCGGTGAGCCCGAACACGCCGATCGATCTCCTGTGGGGGATTGGCGGGACGCCGGAGGGCGTGATCACCGCCGCCGCGGTCAAGTGCACCGGCGGCGGTGTGCTCGGACGCCTACATCCACGGACCGACGAGGAACGCGCCGCGGCGATCGAAGCCGGCTACGACCTCGACCGGGTCCTGACCGCCGACGACCTGGTCGCCGGCAACGACGCATTCTTCTCCGCGACCGGCGTCACTGACGGCGACGTGCTTCAGGGCGTGCGCTACCAGGCCGACCACGCGACCACCGAGTCGATCGTGATGCGCTCGCGCTCGGGCACCGTGCGGCGTGTGCTGGGGCGCCACGACCGGGCCAAGCTCCGGGCTATCACGGGCGTCCGCTACGGCTGAGGTGTAGGGCCGCCTCCGCCCCGCACCCGGGCGAACCGGCCCACCTTCGACTCGGCCAGCCGCAGCTTGGCGAGCGAGCGCAGGAACGCGTGCGTGACGAAGACGTGGACGTTCGACTGGGTCGCTTCGTAGACCGGCGTGCTGAGGCCGGACGCGATCGAGGGATAGAAGTTCGCGACCTCGACCTCGATCCGCACCGTCGCCATCTGATCGTCGTCTGCCGGGCGCCGCCTGACATCGAGCGAGAGGAACCCCGAGCCTCGCCCCGAGCGTGAAACCAGCAGGCCATCGCGAATCCGCCAGCGGACCATGCCATGGTCGGCCTCCATCAGGTCGTACTCGGGCGCGTCGAAGCGCAGCAGCGTGAGCGGCCGGGCGAGCAGCACGACCACCCGCTCATCGTTGCCGTAGACGACCCGGATCAAGCCGAGAGTCACCCGCGAGAGGAAGCGCCAGTACGTGCGACCGAGGTTCTCGAGGCCCGTCGGGGACCACAGCGGGTCGAGGTCCGCCGTCGCCATCGTCAGCTCGGCCGATTGGACCGATCTGACGGCGCCGTCCCTCGCGATCACCGTCGACTGCCGCGGTGAGACGATCACGGCTCGCGCGGGGCGCCTGTCCGCGCGCCGGCGACGGGTGGCGGCCGCGACCGCCGCGAGCGCGGCAATCATGGCGAGCAGCGGTGTCAGCACACGGTAATTCTTACCGGTCGGCGCCGGGCGCACGTCATCTCGACGAAACGGGGTGCTTCAGGTTCTCATCGAGGTTCGGTTGTCAAGGGGTTTGGCAGCCACCCGAACCACCAAGCCGGACGCTCGCGGGGTCTTGCGACAGCCACAATGGGGGGTGGTGTTCCTTAACGCACCACTGGTTAGCTTAAGAACACAGCCTCGATTGCCGTGCGCTCCCCACCCGTCATCACGGCGAATCCCGGGCGCCGCTCCGGGCCGGCGGGTAGTGGCAGTGCCGTTCCGACAAGCCCTCCTCAGTGCCGGATGGCGATCAGCGCCAGGCGGGAACCACGCTCGAGGTCGCCCTCTCCTGGCGGGATCATCACGAGCGCATCGGCTCCCAGCAGCGAGCTGATCAGATTGGACCCTTGAGGACCGTTCGGGATCGCGATCGTGCGGCCGTCCCTGCGCTCAACGCGGACCCGGATCGCTTGCGTGCGACCAGGATTGCGCCTGACCGGTTCGCCCAGCTCAGCGAACTCGACGGCGCGGCGGTCCGCGGTCTGGCCCTGGAGCGCGAGCAGCGCCGGACGCACGAAGAGGGTGAAGGCCACGAAGGCGGCGACCGGATTGCCAGGCAGGCCGAACACGGGGAGGCTTCGCCTCCCTTGGGAGTTCGGGGCGCTGCGCGCCCATAAGGGCAGGGACGCCCCGAGTTCGCCTGGCGGCGAACATCCCGCCTGGCGGCCAACATCCTGGGGGCCGCCGGGAGCTTCTGGCGCGGGGAATGTCCCGAACCATGTCGGCTTGCCCGGCTGGATGGCGACCCCCCAGAACGACTCGTTCACCCCGAGCGCGGCGAGTGCCTCCTTGACGTGGTCGTGGGGCCCGATCGAGACGCCGCCGGAAACGACCACGACGTCGGCACGTTCCAGCGCTGCCGCGAGCGCAGCCTCGATCGCCGGCCGATCGTCGGCGAGGCGCTTGGCTGGTGTCGCCAGCGCCCCGCAGCGGGTCGCGAGCGCGCCGAGCGTCACCGCGTTCGCGTTGTGGATCTCGCCCGGTCCGAGCGGCTCACCGGGAGCCCGCAGCTCGGTTCCCGTGCAGAGGATCTCGACGCGCGGCCGCCGTCCGCACCAGACCTCGCTTACGCCTGCGGCGACGGCGGCGGCCAGCTCGGCCGGTCCGAGTGCGGTGCCGTGGGCGACCGCGGTGACGCCCGCGGCGAAGTCCTCCCCCCGGCGCCGGACGTCATCCGCGACGGCGACCTCGGCGCGCAGTGTGACCCGATCGCCGTCCGTGTCGACCAGCTCCTGGCGGATCACCGCGTCGGCGCCAACCGGCACCGCGGCTCCGGTCGAGGTCCGGATCGCCTGGTCCGCGCCGATCGCAAGCTTCGAGGGCACGCCCGCACTCGATTCTCCGATCACCTGCAGCGTTCGCCCGGCCGGGCCCGCACGCACCGCGTAGCCATCCATCGCGGCGGAGGCGAACGGCGGCACGTCCCCGGCAGCCGGCAGGTCCTGGGCCAGAACCCGGTCGAGCGCCTCCTCGATCGCGACACATTCCGCCGGCAAGGGGTCGATGGCGGCCAGGATCTGCTCGCGTGCCTGCGCGACCGTGAGCAGCTCAGACCTCATGCCGCATTGTGCAGAGAATACTTCGTAGGCAGGCTCTCCGATCCGTGATAGAAGAGCCTGAGTGACTTCTGAACGTGGAGTCCCGGGGGGCCGCCCCCCACGGCCGATTCCGTATCCAGCGGCCGATGCGTTGCTCTCGCGCAGCGAAGATCTGGCCAAGAACTGGCTGCTGACGCTGCTCGAGCAGCGAGAGCTCGAGGACGCCCCCGCGATCCTCGCCGCTGACCTGGTACGAGAGGGTCCGAGGCTCTGTGATGCGGTGGTCCGCGCCCTCGCGGATGACCGCGATCTTCGGCGCTTGGAGCCCGGTGGCCCGCTCGAGCGGCTCGCGTCGCGCGCGGGCGCGCTGGCCGGAGCGTCGCAGCCGGAGCCCGTTGCCCGAGCCGTGGACGCGCTCAGGATGGCGATCTGGACTGCGTTCGAAAGTGAGCTCGAGCGTCCTGATCCGGCCGCGGTCGAGGCGCTCGGCGAGCGGCTCACACACGTGACCGAGATCGTGCGGGCAGCGGTGCTGCGGCGATTTGACGGAACCGAACCGGCGGCGGATGTCGAGGACTCCGCGGCGGGCCGCAACGACCGTTCGGCGGCCGGTGTCGATCGGGCGGCCGGGGTCGGCGCCACGCCGACCGCGGACCGCGCTGGTCCTGCCGCACCGGATTCGCTGTGGCGCGGTGCGCTCGAGGACGAGGTTCGCGAGGCGCAGCGCTCCGGCGCCCACCTGGCACTGCTGCTCGCGGAGCTGAGTGACGCCGACGGCGTCCCGGTGAAGGAACCTGCGCACGTGGCGAGCGAGACATTCGGTCGCTTCGCGCAGGCCGTGCGAAGCACGCTGCGGCGCGAGGACATTCTCGCCTGCGAGACCGAGAGTCGTGCGTGGGTGATCGCTCGCACGACCGGGCGATCCGGCGCGCGGGCGCTCGGATCGCGGATCGCGCACGCGGTCCAGGACGCCGAGCCGCGGAGCAGGGCGCCGGTGACGATCGGGATCGGCATCGCGGTCCTGGGGGAAGATGGGCGCGACGCTACCGGTCTGATCGATGCAGCCGGTGAGTGGACCTTGACCGCGGTGTCCCCAACGGCCGCGGTGGAGGCACCGAGCGGTCTCGGCGGGTCTGGCGGCGTGCATGGCCCCCGCGGGCCGCGCCTCGTAAGCTGAGAGGCGGCCTCTCAGCCTGCCATCACTCCGATTGTCTCGGTCCCCGTGATGCCGAGCGCATGCGCAGTCGCCTGCGTCAGATCCCAGCTCGCATGGTTAGCGTACGGCCCACGATCGATCACGGGAACGACGATTGTCCGTCCGCCGTAGTAGATCTGTACCTGTGTGCCGCACTTCAGCGTGCGGCTGGCAACTCCGAGCGAGGTGCGCCTCAGGGTCTGGCCGCAGGCGGTCTTCTGTCCGAAGAAGCCGCGGCCGTAGAAGGTCGCCAGCGCGGGCCGGTAGACCGTGATCAGAAGCGTCGGCGCGGTCAGACCTGTCGAGCTCGCTGTTGCCGTCTCCCCGAGGACCGTGCGTACCGCCATGCGGCCGACGTAGTTGGTCCGCCACAGGATCGAGAAGGTTCCTCCCGTGTCGACCGTTCCCGAGGCGACGCTGACCCAGCCGGCCGTCGGATCGAGCCGCTGCACGACGATCGTCTCGCCCACGCTCGCGGGCGATGTGATCCCCTCGAAGGCCAGATGGCGGCCGAGTAGCGCCGAATCGTCTGTCGTGACCGTGATCCCGTCGCCGGTCGCGGTCGCAAGCGGATCCTCGATCAGCGGGGCACCGCCGGCGTCCGGCGCGCCGCCGGAGCCCGCGCCAGGGGCGGCGGTTTGCGGGGAGGCGTCCGCGGACGGGGCTCCCGCGGACGCTCCTCCGGGTGACGCTCCGCCCGAGCCGCCGGTGCCGGCCCAGACCGGTGGCGCGACGACCAGCGGACTCGCAAGGAGCATGGCCACCAGCATCGCTTTGGCGCGTAGGATCACGATCGAATTCAGCTTCAGATGAGGCCTACGGGGTGAGCTGACGGGCTCGCGCTGGGGTGGCGCTACGTGTCCGAGACTTGACACGATTCGCCCCTGTGGGACCTGGATGGCCCACAAGTGGTTCCCCCGCCGGACGCCCGCTGACGGACGTCCGCTCGGCCATTGAAGGATCGCGGAGTATACGGAACTTTGCCTCCGCGCGTTATCTCATGCGCGCCACCGCGCCTGGCGTCTGGGGCGCTACGGCCGCGGCAGGCGCGCGACTACGCCACGCAGAGCCCGAGCTCCGGCGGAGATGCCGATTTCCGCGAGCTCGGCGGTCACGTGGACCGCGGAGCCGAGCAGATCGACGCCGGTGGCTGGTGTCGGCCCGCGGCGACTCGGCGCAGGCGGCGTTCCCGGGGGCTGTGCCGGCTGACGCACTCGCGACGGGCTCCGTGTCGCTCGTTTCGTGGCGCCTGGAGCGGCGGCGGGAGCGGCTGGCCGCGCACGCGACGCGGCGATCGGCGTGGCAGGGCGGGCTGCGCGAGCGGTGGGGGACGGTGCGGGCCGAGTCTCGCGTGCTGCGGGCGCGGGCCGCGCGTCTGGCGGGGGGGACGGAACCTCGGCGCCGGTCGCTTCGATGTCGGCCGTGACCGCGGTGCTCGTCATGTCCGAAGCCGCGTCTGCGGCTGCCGGGGCGGCGCGCTTCTCGCTCCGGCGGTGTGGCCGCGTGTGCCGGAGCCCGCCGAGGACCTCCGAGGGACGGTCGTCGCTCATCCGTGGATCATCATCGCGCAGAACGACCGTCGGCGCCATCTCGCGGCCCAGAAGCGGAGCGAATTTACTCGGTTCGACCGTGATTTCGGACGGCTGTTGGCGTCCTAGACATACGCTCAGGCGGCTGTTGGAGTGAGCCGATAACTGGGTAAGCCGCGAATAGCGGGAAATTCGACCGCAACTTGAAACGGTAGGACGCGTTTGACGTACTAAAGGTGGACGCCGCTCCTGCGGCCTCCATCGTGATCGTCAGGCCACGGACCCGTGGTTTGTTGACTTCAGAAAGTATAGTGTCTAGAATAGACCCATATGGTTGACTAGCGGGCGTGCGCCGTGAGGGCGTTACCCGTTGTCAGGTCCTCAGCGTCGCCAGATGCCCAGTTGGCGACGCGTTTCGACGGAAACGGAAACCGATGTCAGTAGCCGAACTTCAGGAACTCGAAGAGATTAAGGGCCTCGTCAATCGCGGCCAGCAGGTCGGCGTGCTCACGTATGCCGAGATCGCGGGCGCAGTGGCGGAGCTTGATCTGGACGAGGCCGACGTCGAGGAGCTGCACGGCTTCCTCGAGCGGGCTGAGATCGAGCTCGTCGAGGAGGTAGATCCCGCCCTGGCCGCGGCGGAGGTGGAGCGTGCGCCGGACAAGCGCGGTCGCCGCAAGCCGAAGACGGCGCTCGACCTCAAGCCGGACATGACGACCGACTCGCTTCAGCTGTTCCTGAAGGACATCGGCAAGGTCCGCCTGCTGACCGCTCAGGAAGAGGTCGACCTGGCCAAGCGGATTGAGCGCGGTGACCTCGACGCCAAGCAGAAGATGGTCGAGTCGAACCTGCGGCTCGTCGTGTCGATCGCGAAGAATTACCGCAATCAAGGGCTGCCGTTCCTGGACCTGATTCAGGAGGGAACACTCGGCCTCGTGCGAGCCGCGGAGAAGTTCGACTATCGCAAGGGCTTCAAGTTCTCCACCTACGCGACCTGGTGGATTCGCCAGGCGATCGCCCGTGCCCTTGCCGACAAGGCGCGGACGATCCGGATCCCTGTGCACGTGGTCGAGAAGCTGAACAAGATCGGTCGCGCAGAGCGCAAGCTCGTGACCGAGCTCGGTCGCGAGCCGACGGCGGAGGAGATTGCGGAGGTGACGGGGATCGAGCCCGACGAGGTTGAGTCGATCAAGCGTTCGGCGCAGGCTCCCGTCTCGCTCGAGAAGCCGGTCGGCGACGAGGAGGAGTCCGAGTTCGGCCAGTTCATCGCCGACGAGCGGGCCGAGTCGCCCTACGAGCGGGCTGCTGAGATCCTGACCAAGGAAGCGCTGCGCGAGGCACTCGAGAACCTCAGCTACCGCGAGCGCCGCGTCCTCGAGCTCCGTTACGGGCTTGGTGGCGAGCATCCGCGCACGCTGGACGAGGTCGGGCGCACGTTCAACGTGACGCGCGAGCGGATCCGGCAGATCGAGAACCAGTCGCTGAAGAAGCTCCAGTCGCTCGCCGAAGCCCAGAAGCTTCGCGACGTAGCGTAGGCGGGGCAGGCGGCCTCGCACCCGGCACCAGGCGGTGCCGGGGTAGGGCGCGTGCCCGCGTTGCTGGGTTCTTTCGCAATGGTGCCAGGTGCGAGCCGCCCGCCCCGCCAGCGTTGCCGGCGTCCATTTGTGTCCAGCCGACGCTGCGCGGCGCTCAAGCCGGCGCGCGGCGGCGCCGATTAGGTCCCAGGATGTTCGATCTGCACCAGGCGCTCCAGTATGTGGTTCAGAAGGAGGGTTCTGACCTTCACCTGAAGGTTCCCTCGCGGCCGCTGGCGCGGATCCATGGCAAGCTCGAGCCGATCCAGGACTATGAACCGCTTCAGGCCGCCGACACGGATCGCGTGCTGCGCGAGATGCTCACCGACCACGACAAGCTGGCCGAGTTCGACCGCGAGAACGAGGTTGACTTCGCGTACGCGATCGAAGGCCTCGCCCGTTTCCGGGTCAACGCGTTCCGTCAGCGCGGCTCGGTCTCGATCGCGGCTCGTGTGATCCCCTTCGCCGTCCGTACGATCGACGACCTTGGGCTGCCGCCGGTGATGAGCGAGATCGCCGACGAGGAACGTGGTCTGATCCTGCTCACCGGCACGACCGGCTCGGGCAAGTCGACGACACTCGCGGCGATGGTCGACCAGATCAACGAGATGAAGTCCCGTCACATCGTCACGATCGAGGACCCGATCGAGTATCTCCACGCCGACCGCAATTCGATCATCAATCAGCGCGAGGTCGGAATGGACACCGCCTCCTTCAACCGTGCGCTGCGCCGGGTCCTGCGTCAGGACCCCGACGTGATCCTGATCGGGGAGATGCGCGACGAGGAAACGGTGCAGGCGGCGCTGTCGGCGGCGGAGACTGGCCACCTCGTACTTTCGACCGTTCACACCCTCGACGCACCTGAGAGCGTGAACCGGATCATCGATTTCTTCCCGCCGCATCAGCACGCGCAGGCGAGGGCGATGCTCGCGGGCACGCTGAGGGCGGTCATATCGCAGCGTCTGGTCCCGACGCCGAACGGTGACGGGCGGGTCGCAGTGTGCGAGATCCTGAGGATGACCGGTCGCGCTCGCGACATGATCATGGATCCCGAACAGACCGGCCGGCTCCGAGAGGTGATCGCCGAAGGCGAGTATTACGGAATGCAGACCTTCGACCAGGCCCTCCTCAAGCACCACCAGGCAGGCCGGGTCTCGATGGAAGACGCGCTCCGTGTCGCCTCGAGTCCGCACGACTTCAAGCTCCTCGTCTCCGCCGAAGGTCGCACCGCCACGTCGATGGACGACCTGATCGATGCCGGCCGCCGAAATGGGGGCGCCGGCCCGGTGACGCTCAAGCGCCCGGGCGGCACGGGAGGCTCGACTCCTCCCACGCACCGAGGCTTACCGCCCGCGGGTCCGATCCGCCACGAATCGTCGGGGCCTCCCGGCACCCCCCGGCCCCCGGTCGCCGCGTAGCGACCCGCACCCGGCACACGGCGCCCGCGAGGCGCGTCCGGCGCCACTTCAGTTCGTAAAGCATTGCGCTACACTGGGCTTAGCGATGGCTTCCCAGGATTCGTGTCCGGTTTGCCGCACCGCGGAGATCGTGTGCGGGAAGTGGACGCTGCTAGTGATCCGCGACCTCGCCGACGGTCGTTCCCGGTTCTGTGAGCTCGAGCGCTCGCTTCGGGGCATCAGCCCGCGAACCCTTTCGCTGCGCCTGCGCGCGCTCGAGGAGGAGGGGATCGTCGAGCGCCAGACGTACCCTGAGGTTCCGCCGCGAGTCGAGTATGCGCTGACCGAGAAGGGCCGCGCACTCGTGCCCCTGATCGAGAGCATGCGCACGTACGGACGGCAGTGGCTCGAGATCGACTGCGAACAGGGTCGCGCCGACGATGCTGATGCGGCGGGGCGCGAGCCGGCTGCCGCCGCCGCCTGACCCGCTGAGTCGCCGTGGCCTGCAAGGCGCGCTGCGCGCTCGCCGCTCGGCAGGATCGCCGTTGCCGGCACCGAAACGGCGGATGTGCACAACCGTACGCTCCACCAACTGCTCGAAGCGTTCACCTCCCAGGCAGCCGGGCAGCTCGAGGCAGAGACGGCGGACGGCGCAGAAGTCCCGTTTGAGCTGACCGAGGAGCCCGGCGGGAGCGCTCCCCTGTACTGCTACCGGCCGCTTACCGGACAGTTCATCCGCGAGTGCGTCGGGCGCCTGACCGCCCTGCCCACATATGCGCCGGCGGCTCGGATGCTCGCGGACGCCGATGGCGTCGAGCGGTACCTGCGCGGGCGCGCCGAGCCGCGGGTCCCGGAGGAGCCCCGCGAGCGCGCGGATGCGGCTCTGCGCTCCTTCCTCGGCCACGTGTTCGCCGAGCGGAGCGAGTTCGGGTTCGATCGCGAGCGCTTCGAGCTCGCGTACACCGAGCTTGAGCGCTCGCTCTACGACGGACGCCGCACGATCACGGTGATCGCCCCGCTGCTGGGCGTGGCGCTCGACCCGGGAACCACCGAGATTGCGCTCGGCGACGGCCTCTCGCTGCAATCGGGCGACTCCCTCACCGACGCACCCTCCGACGCTGTCTGGGGAGAGCACGACGAGCCGAACGTGCTGATCGTCCTCGAGATCGAAGAGGAACGCTCGCGGAGATCGAAGGGCGCCGCGCGCGCCGGGGGAGCGCCGCGCTCGCCTCGGTCAACCGCCCGCGTCAGGTTCAGGCGCGCCCTGACCGCCCTCAGGCTGTTCGAGCGCGGTGGATATGCGCTCGGTCCGCTCGCCTGGACACGGGCGGACACGGGCATGTGGCGGCCGTTTGCGCTCGGCACCAGCGGGCGGCCGCGCGGGATGACGCTGATTCCCGCCGCGGAGGAGGACGAGCTACGCGCCTTCTGCAGCCTTGTGGTGCGGCGTGCGCCCACCGGGGGAGAGCTCGCATGGGCGCTGGCGCGCTTCGAGATGGGCCGTGAGCGGCTGGCTCCTTTCGAGGCCATCACGGACTACCTGCTGGCGTTACGTGCGCTGCTCGAGCCGGAGGGCCCGGCCAGCGGGCGTCTGGCGCAAAGGCTCGCCGTGCTTTGCGCCAGACCACCAGATCGCGCCGCCCTGGCGGAGCGCACCGCCCACGCGATCTCGCTCGAGCGGGCGGTGATCTCCGGGCTTGCGCCGGCGCAGGATCACGTCGACGCCCTCGTGGACGAGCTGTCCGAGAACCTGCGGGCGCTATTGCGCGACGTCCTCTGCGGGCACCTCGATGCCGATCTGCGCGAGGTGGCCGACTATCTGCTTCAGGAGGCGGCCGCCGCCGTCTAGGTGTCGCGCCGCCCGACGGGCGCGGCGCGGTAATGCAACGCTTCGCATCGTGTTCCACATCGAGGTGCGCAAGTTCCCGCATGTCGCTCGCTCGTTCAACCTCTCCGAGGCCGAGCTGAACGCCAAGGTCCTCGTGCCATGGTCCGAGGGCCGGATCGTGGAGCTTGGTGAACAGAAGTGGGAGCCCGCGACCGCCAAGCTGACGATCATCGAGGGTCCCGAGCTGCGGGTCGACGAGATCGGCATGGGTCGCGGCTGGCCGAATGCGCTTCACCGCGGAGAGGACGTGACCGCCCGTGTGCTCGCCGCGGCGAAGGCGCGGATGTCGGGATCGGGTGCTCAGTCGGCGTCAGACGCGCTCGGCGCGTTCAAGGACGTGGTGCAGGCGCAGTGCGAGGCAAACCAGCTCGCGATCCACCAGGTCCTCTGGCTCGCAAACAGCCGGCACCCGGAGTGGCGCGTGAGCGAGCGGGTTGCGCTCGCGGAGCGAGCCGTTTGGGAGCTGCTCCACGAAGGGAAGCTGACGATGGTGCGGCGAAGGGCAGGCGACGACGGGCCGCGCGACGTGGACGTCGAGAAGGAGGAGTGGGGCCGCGCGCTCCTCGCCTGGGCGAGCTGGTCGGACGCCAGCGCGCCACGCTGGTTCCTGGTCGGATCGGAAACCTGATCCGAACCCGGCGGCCGGCGTTGCCGCCGGCGGTCAGGCGGTCCGGCGGTCGGGTTCAGGCGACAACGTCCGAGATCATTCGCCTTCGCTCGGCCTCGGACGCGAACAGGTAGCGGTGGACGCGGAGCAGCCCCTCGACGTCGTGGACGTCGTCATCGAAATGGGGCACCAGCATCAGTGGACGGCCATCACCGTCTGGCTGGAGCCGGGCAATGTTCTGCTCGTCGCGTCGCGCCAGCACGTGGTAGTCGTGGAAGTTCGCCGCTACTCGCTCCGACAGCTCGTCGCTGAGCCCGGCCCGGAGCGCCTCGACCACCTGCTCGTGCGGGCTTGTGCCCAGAACATCGTGATGCACGCGGTTGACGATGACCCCCTCGAACGGAAGCCCGCTCTCGCGTAGCGTGCGCCTGAACCAGATCGTCTCGTCGATCGGCTCACGCTGCGCCGAGGTCACGAGCAGGAAGGCCGTCGTGCTTGCGGTGAGCATCTTCTCGACCTCCGAAGCGCGCACTCGGAAGTCCTCGGTCATGCCGCCCAGAAGCCGGAAGAAGGTCGACAGGTCGGCGAGCAGGTCGACCCCTGTGATCCGTTGCAGGCCGGCGGCAAGCACTCCGCTGCCACGGCCGAGGATCCGCATCCCGAAGCCCGTCGGGCGCACGAACGTCTTCAGCATCCGGCCCTCGAGGAATGACGTCAACCGCCCCGGCGCGTCGAGGAAATCAAGCGCGTTCCTTGACGGCGGGGTGTCGAGCACCAGCAGGTCGAAGTCGTACTCCTTGTCGAGCTCGTAGAGCTTCGACACGGCGGTGAACTCCTGCGACCCGGCGACCGCGGTCGACAGCTCCCGGTAGACGCGATTGGCGAGGATCTCCTCGGCGCTGCTGCGGTCCGGGGCGAGGCGATCGATCAGCTCGTCGAAGGTGCGCTTCGGATCGAGCATCATCGCCCACAGTTCGCCGCGCACCTCGAGGCCGCCCGAGCTCAGGCGCTCCGGTGCCACCAGCCGCGGCTCGTTCTCGAGTTCCTCGAGGCCGAGCGCGTTCGCAAGTCGCTTCGCCGGGTCGATCGTGACGACCGCAACCTTCGCGCCCTGGGCGGCCATCCCGAGCGCAATGACCGCCGAGGTGGTCGTCTTGCCCACCCCGCCTGACCCCGCGCAGACGCAGATCCGCTTCCCTTCGAGCAGGGCGGCAATGCTCACTTCGTGATCTCCTCGGGCGCGTGTGCGGCCGCGGTCGGCGCGGCCGCGGCTGTCCCGCCGGCCCCAGCCACGCGGTGCTTGCGCGCGAGCCCGGCAGCAAGCATGTCGGCGATGCGCTCGAGCTGGTCGCGACCGAGATGGTCCGCGAACAGAAACGGCAGTTCGATCGTCCGCTCGGTGAGGCCGGCGGCCAGACGCCCGAGCTGACGGGTCTGGTTCAGGGCGCGGGCAGATTCCGACAGCGCCGCTCGGATCGCGGCCCGTGCAAGCGGTGAGTCGGCCTCCGCGGCTGTCTCGCGCAGCCGCGCGATGTCGTCGACGTCGAATCGGGATGGATAGATGGCGTTCACGATCACGCAGTGGAGCGACAGCCCGTCGCTCGCGAGCGCGTCCCGAAGCACCAGCGTCTCGTTGACCGGCATCTCCTCGGGTGTTGCGACAGCGACGACGGCGGTGAAGTCGGGGTCCGCGATCGTGTCGGCGATCGCGCGGCCCTGGTGCGCGATCGGCCCGACGCGCGCGATCTCGGCGAACGTCCGCGGCGTGCGCAGGATGCCCACACCATGCCCGCTCGCGGGGGCGTCGACCACGACCAGGTCGTATGGCGCTGCTCCGCGCGTCTTGCGCTGCAGCTGGGCGAGCTCCCAGACCTTGCCGATCGTCAGCAGCTCGCGCATCCCCGGAGTCGCCATCGCGAACGCTTGGAAGAGCTTGCTCGAACCGAGCATGTGGCCGACGGGGCCAACCTTGATCCGGAGGTACTCCTCCATCGCATGCTGGGGATCGATTGAGATCGTGAACAGATTCTGCGCCAGTTTCTGCTCTGAGAAGCGAACAGGACGTTCGCCGCGATCAGGACGTTCGCCGTCGGCCGCGAGAGCGCCGTGGATCCGATCCTGGGAGGCGAGCTCGACCACGATCGTCCGCAGGCCAGAACGAGCGCCGAGCATGCCGAGCGCGGTTGCGACCGTCGACTTTCCGACACCGCCCTTGCCGGTGACGAAGATGAGGCGCTTATCGATGAGGCCGGGCACGGTGGAGGGTGGTCCTGCTCGCGACCGGCGAGCTCGCTCGAGGACCGCCGGGAAGGGACCTGCAGGGGTGGGCCGAGGGCGAATCTCGCTCGCCAGACCTGCGCATTTTACCGGCGGGAGGTCGGACCGTGGCCGGCACCGTTCTGGGCTTGCGCCACCACCGCGGAGGATTTCAGGCTGCCCGTGCGAATACAGGCACGTATGCGTTCCCCAACTAATCGGAGCCCGCGGTGACCGGCAAGGCGAAGGTGATCGCGTTCGCCAACCAGAAGGGCGGCGTCGCGAAGACCACGACTACCCTCAACCTGGCGGTTGCGTTCGCGGAGGAAGGCCACCGGGTCCTCTGCGTCGACATGGATCCGCAGGGCAATCTGACCATGTCGCAGGGGATCGACCCCGACGCGGTCGAGAAGTCGATGTACGACGTGCTCGTACATAAGATCCCGATCAGCGAGGTGGTCCAGCCGCGGGAGATCGACGTTGCGTGCGCCTCGATCGACCTCGCCGGCGCCGAGATCGCGATGTCAACGATGATCGGACGGGAACGTTCGCTCGAGCGGGCGCTGGCTGAGGTCTCCGATGTGTACGAGTTCGTCTTCATCGACACCCCACCGAGCCTCGGGCTGCTGACGATCAACGCCCTGACCGCGGCACACAAGGTGATCGTCCCCGTCCAGTGCGAGTATCTGTCGATGCGAGGCCTGGTCCAGCTCCAGAACACGCTCGCGATGATTCGCGAGCAACTCAACCCGAACGTCGAGATCGAGGGGATCCTGCCGACATTGGTTGACTCGCGAACCCTCCACGCCAAGGAGGCGATTGAGCTGCTCGAGGAAAACTTCGGTGACCGGGTGTTCGCCTCCCGAATCAGGAAAACCGTCCGATTCGCCGAGGCGCCGGTCAAGGGGATGTCGGTGCTCAAGTACGATCCAGACGGTATGGCTGCCCACTCTTACCGGCAGCTTGCGAAGGAGGTTCTCTCAAATGGCACCCCCCGGTAAGCGCGCGAGCATGCGCGAGGGGCCGCTCGCAGCCCTCTTCCGCAAGACAACCGAGGACACTGAACCCGGAGCCGCTGAGATTGCGCCGCAAGCCGGCGCGCCCGAAGCGGGCGGACAGCCCGACGGCGGTTTGGCCTCTGAGGGGTTTGCGGCCACGACGCAGAGCGATGTCTCAGGGCTGCCGGAGGATGGCGCGCGAGCGCGCGACGTTGCGCAGCGGGCCCGTGAGGTCTCGGAGCGCGCCGCTGCCGCTCAAAGCGCCGCCGCGACCGCGCGTGCGGCCACCGATGCGGCGCAGGATTGGGCCGCGCCCGCACCATCGGCTCCGGCCTCCGCGGCGCCTTCGGATTCCGCGCCCGTCGCGCGTGTGGACGAGGCTCACGAGACGCGCACGCCCTCTCCGCAGGAGCGGCTGCGTCAGGTCTTCTCGTCTGACATCCCGATGAACCTGCTCGAGCGGATGCCGGTCGAGATCGTCGAGCCTCCGCCGGATGTCTTCGCACGCCCGGAGCGCCTGACCGAGACGTACAAGCCGGCGCGGAGCGTAGGCTCGCCCGTCCTACGCGTCGTCGGCGTCGGTGGTGCCGGTGTCAACGCGGTCAACCGAATGGTCGAAGCGGAGATCGGGGGGATCGAGTTTCTCGCGATCAACACCGACCTGCAGTCGCTCCAGCAGTCTGCCGCGCACGAGACTCTGCACATCGGCGACGGTGTGACGCGAGGGCTCGGGTCCGGCTCGAACCCTGACCTCGGGCGCCGCGCGGCGCTCGAGGAGCACGACCGCATCAAGGCGCTGCTGAGGGGCTCCGACATGGTCTTCATCGCCGCCGGTGCCGGCGGCGGGACCGGAACCGGCGCTGCCCCGATCGTCGCGCACATCGCACGCGACCTGGGTGCCTTGACGGTCGGAATCGTCACCCGCCCGTTCCAGTTCGAAGGTACGCGTCGTCGCGAGCAGGCCGAAGCGGGGATCGAGGCCCTCGCCGACGAGGTCGACACGCTGATCGTCGTCCCGAACAACCGTCTGCTCTCCGTGCTCGACCGGCACACGTCGATGGTCGAGGCGTTCAGGGTCGCCGACGATGTGCTCCGCCAGGGCGTTCAGGGCATCTCGGACCTGGTCACGCTGCCCGGTCTGATCAACCTCGACTTCGCCGACGTGCGGACGATCATGTCCGACGCGGGCAACGCCCTGCTAGGTATCGGGCTCGGCAGTGGCGAGCGCCGTGCGATCGACGCGGCCGAGGCGGCCGTGGCCTCGCCGCTGCTTGAGACGAGCATGGACGGCGCGCACTCGATTCTGCTCTCGATCACCGGCGGCCGCGATCTTTCGCTGTGGGAGGTCAACGAGTCGGCCAAGGCCGTCGCCGCGGCCGCGCACCCCGACGCGAACATCATCTTCGGCGCGATGATCGACGAGAAGCTCGAGGATCAGGTGTGGGTGACGGTCGTCGCGACCGGATACGGGGACGCCCGCCGGCGCCCGCAGCGCGAGGAGCGTGGCGCGGCCGGCCTTCGCGCGCCCGAGCCACAGCGCCGCCCGGCCCGGATCGAGGACCGCGACCGCGGCCGTGATCGCCCGTCGACCCGCCTCGAGGGCCGCGACTCCGACCGCGACCGCACGCCTCTGCGCGAGCCGCGCGGCGAGCCACGGGTGTCACGTGGACGCGACCGGTCCGGGGGCGCGGCATTCGACCTCGACGTGCCCGAATTCATCCCGCGGCGCTGAGGGCCGCCGCGAACCCTGAGCTCGCACGGTAAGCAACTCGGGGTTATCGCCGCCGGCCATCCGCTGACGGCGCGGGCCGGTGCCGATGTCCTGACGAAGGGCGGCAACGCCGTCGACGCGGCGATCGGTGCGATGCTGGTCTCGTTCGTCTGCGAGCCGCTGCTCACCGGGCTCGGGGCGGGGGGTTACATGCTCGTGGCGCCGCCAGGCCAGGAGCCGGTCCTGCTCGACTTCTTCGTCGAGGCGCCAGGCCGCGGTGCGCACGCCGCCACCGTGGCCGAGCTGATCCCGGTTACCGTCTCGTTCGGAGAGGCGGTCCAGGTATTCAATATCGGCGCGGCCTCGGTCGGTGCCTACGGAGCGCCGGCCGGGCTGTGCGAAGCCGCCGAGCGCTTCGGCCGGCTGCCGCTGGCGCAGCTCGTGCATCCGGCTGCGGCGCTCGCCCGCGACGGTGTCCGGCTCAACGCCGAGCAAGCGTACGTCGTCGAGATCCTCGCCGGCCTCGTGACCGCCACCCCCGAGAGCGCAGCCCTGTTCGCGCCCCACGGGGAGGTGCTCCGTGAGGGTGACACGATCCACCAGCCGGAACTTGCCGACGCGCTCGAGCGGCTCGGGGCGGAAGGCGCGGCGCCGTTCTACACCGGCGACATCGCCCGGTCCGTCGCGGCGTGGGTAACCGACCGCGGCGGGATGCTGACAGCGGAGGATCTGGCTGCGTATGTAGTCCGGGAGCGCGAGCCGGTGCGCGTTCGCTACCGCGGACGCGAGGTGCTGACGAACCCGCCGCCGTCAGCAGGAGGGACGCTGATCGCGTATGCGCTCGCGTTGCTCGACGCCGACCCGAAAGCGCCGGGCGTCGAGCGACTCGTCGAGGTGATGGAGCGCGCCCAGACCGAGCGCACGCCCGAGTTCCTCGCCGGGCTCGACGAGCCCGGCTTCGCGGCTCGGTTCCTGGCCGAGCGCGGCGTCGGCGCCGGCCCGCTCGGCTCGACGACGCACATCGCCGTGCTCGATCGCGACGGCTGGGCCTGCTCGGTCACCTGCTCCAACGGGTCGTGCTCCGGCGAGGTCGTACCCGGGACCGGCATCCACCTCAACAACATGCTCGGTGAGCAGGATCTGAATCCGCTCGGCTTCCACCGCCACCCGCCGGGCCGGCGGCTGCCAAGCATGATGGCGCCCACCGTCGTGCTCCGCGACGGATCTCCCGAGCTCGTGCTCGGAAGCGCCGGTTCGAACCGGATCCGCTCGGCGATCCTGCAGACGATCATCCGCGTGATCGACGAGGGACTCAGCGCCGGCCCGGCGGTACAGGCGCCCCGGGTCCACTTCGAGGACGGCGTGGTCTACGCCGAACCCGGCATCGATACAGGTGCGCTCGAAGCCGGCGGGCGGGCGATCGCCCGCTTCCGCGACCGCAACCTGTTCTTCGGGGGAGTCCAGGCGGTGGAACGCGATCCGGTCAGCGGCTTCTCCGGCGGCGGCGACGAGCGTCGCGGCGGAGCGGCGATTGTCGTTGGCGGCGCCTGCGGCGCTGGCGCCTTCGGCGCTTAAGAGTTTGCCTGGCGGCAAACTCCTAGGGCTGCTGGGGGCGTTGGGCGGCCGGTAGCGCGAGCGGTGACCCGATCCGGCACGATGATGCTATGCGGCGGCGTTGGATGCGCAGGCGGGGAGCGTTCGCGGGCTTGATCGTCGCGCTTGCCGGCGCGCTTGCCGGCGCGCTCGCGGGCTGCGGGCTCGACGTCGCGTCACCCGACCTGTTCCTGGTGACGCGGACGGGTGCCGGCAAGCAGCTCACAATGGTCGTCAACTACGACGGAACCGTGACCTGCAACCGGCGGGCGGGCAAGATTCTGCCCGACAAGCTGCTTCTGCTCGCGCGCTCCCTCCCGGGCCAGCTCGAGTCAGACGCTCAGAACAAGATCGATCCGCGTTCGCCTCGCGGCAGCGTGTACAGGTTCAAAGTCAGCCTCCAGTACGGCACATTCTCGTTCCCGGACACCTCGGCGGCGCATCGGCCCGAGCTCGCGAAGCTGGAGCAGCTCTTCCTCGAGGCCCAGCCCTATTGCGGCTGAGGAACAGGCGGTGCTCGCATAACGCCGGGTAGGGTTCTGGCCCCTTGGTCACCGTAGTCACCCTCGTCCATCACCATCCGGACCCGATCACGACGTTCCAGGCGATCGTGCTCGGGCTGCTGCAGGGCGTGACCGAACTGTTCCCGATCTCAAGCCTCGGTCACACGGTCCTGTTCCCGACCCTGTTCGGCTGGCACACGCTCGTCAAGTCGCAATCCGAGCCGGAGTCGTTCTGGCTCGCGTTCGTGGTCATGCTCCACGTCGGGAGCGCGGTCGGATTGCTGATCTACTTCTGGCGCGACTGGAAAGCGATCATCGCCGCGTTCTTCAGAACGCTCGGCAAACGCCGGATCGAGACCTCGACCGAGCGGCTGGCCTGGCTGATCGTAATCGCGAGCATCCCCGCCGGGTTGATCGGAATCGCGCTCGAACATCCGCTCAGGGTCGCGCTCGCGAAGCCGACCGCGGCGGCCATCTTCCTGATCGTGAACGGCGTCATCCTGCTCTCAGCCGAGCGCCTGCGCAAACGCACCGAGGTCCGGGAGCTCGCGAGGCGCGAGGGCATGAAGGACGATGGTGGCCGCAAGCTCGAGACGCTCGAGTACAAGGAGGCGGGACTGATCGGACTCGCCCAGTCGAGTGCCTTGATTGCCGGCATCAGCCGTGACGGCGTGTGCATGTCGACGGGGCTCGTCCGCGGTCTCGACAACGCAGACTCCGCCCGGTTCGCATTTCTGCTCGCCACGCCCATCATCCTCGCCGCCGGGTTGTTCAAGCTTCCCGACCTCCTGGGTGCCAACGGCGACTACGGCGTCCGCGGCGAAGCCCTGTTGGCGGCTGTGTTCGCCGCGATCGCGGCGATCATCGCCGTCCACTTCCTGACCCGCTACTTCAGGACCAGGACTCTCACCCCGTTTGGGATCTACTGCCTGCTGTTCGGTGCGGCGATGGTGGTTGACACCGTGACGTGACGGTGCAGCCCGGCGGGCGCCGGCTGCTGGGGGTCAGTTGAAGCGGACCTTGCCGTTGGAGCGCGCGCGGGCCTGCGCCCGGTCGACGAAGTCAAGCCGCTTGAGTGCGGCGCGGAACAATCTCGTCACGAGTCGTAGCCGTGCGTTCTCGGAGCGCAGGTCGAGCAGACCCTGCTTGGCGTCGAGCCCGAAGTCAACCGTCGCCGCCATCGCGTAGGCGCCCATCCCGGCGACCTCCTCCGCGTTCGCATCGCGGTCCGTGGCGCGCTTGACAAGATCGGCGTACAGGTCCCGCGTCGCACTCAGCAGGGCCTCGTCGACGGTCTCGTCGCGATCTTCGAGGAACTCGACGGTGCCGGCGGGGTAGGGGAGATGCTCACGGCGCTCGAGGACCCGGAACGGTCTGGTGCCGCGAGTCAGGATGTTCATGCGACCGTCGTCGAGGCGCTCGAGGACGCGTTCGATCGCGCACGCGCAGCCGTTCTCGCGCAGACCATCGTCCGAGAGCCACAGGATTCCGAACTCGCGCTCATCCTGGAGGCACTCGTTCATCATCGTCTTGTAGCGCTGTTCGAAAATGTGCAACGGGATCAGCTCGCCCGGGAGCGCTACGAGGCCGAGCGGGAACAGCGGAAAGTCGCGCACGAGCCGATCTGGCACAGAAAGAGGGTAATGGGCGCGTTCACTTGGGTGCGTTTGCGTGCGCCCAGTCGATGATGTTTCCGCTGCCCGAGATCACGGTGCCGTTGGCCAGGACCAGCACCGGCAGCTTCTCCTGGCCACTGATCTGCTTGAGCTGCGGGCGGCGGCCGGTGGTGAACAGGCCGAATAGATGTCCGCGGTCGAAGATGATCTTCTCGAACTCGTGTCCGGATTGGCGCAGCGCTCGTTGGGCCCGCTTACACGCGTGCGGTGGCGGCCCACCGTCGTCGATGGAGCACACGTAAAGGGTGTTGGTGCCGGGCACGTCTGGAGCCCAGCGCCTACTGCGGCTTGCGCGCCGTCAGCAGCAGGTTGTAGAAGATCGCCGGCGGCAGGAACGGTTCGAGCAGGCGCTCGTCGACGCGCTGCAGCAGCAGGTAGCCGTGGTAGGCGTAGTTCCTCCATGCGTAGGGGACATCGCTCGGCTCTGCCGTCGTCTCGAGTCCCCGGTTGAGCCATCCGAACCAGTTCGCGAGCAGCTCCTCACCTCGCACCTGAACGGCCGCGAAGCGCGCTTGGCGCGCCAGGCTGGACAGGTCGCCCGGAGCGAACGCGTGGATGTCGACACAGCTCTCGAGTGCGTGATCTTCGGCTCCCTCGGCGTCGGGACCGGTCGTCCGTGCCGGAGATGCCCGTAGTACGGCGCGCCAGGCGGGAGCGAGCAGGCTCGCTCCTCGCTTTGGCACAGTCGCCAGGCGGTCGCCGATCCGCGACGGCTCGCCGGCGAAGAGGATGCGCCCTCCCGGGCGCAGCACGCGATGGAACTCGGCGAACGCACGGCGCAGGTCGGGGAGATGGTGAAGGACTGCGTGGCCGAACACGAGGTCGAAACTCGCGTCGCCGAACGGCAGCGACTCGGCGTCCGCACGCGCCGCCCTCACCTGCAGGCCGAGCCGTTCGGCGTTGGCAGCGAGCGTCGTCACCATTCCGGGCGAGATGTCGGTGCATGTCGCCTCCTTCAGGACGCCGGCCTGGAGCAGATTCAGGCTGAAGTAGCCGGTGCCCGCGCCGATTTCGAGGCCGCGCCCATAACCGGTCCTGAGCTCGTCGCCGAGGAGCTTGCGGAGCTTCCCGAGCACTTGAGACTGCCCGATATCGCCGAAGTCGATACCCCACTTCGCGTCGTAGCTCGCGGCTGCGACGTCGTGGTACCGGGTGTTCACTTCGCGGATCTGGTCCGCCGTCCGTAGCGCCGCCATGGCGCGAGGCACAATACCCTCTCCTGCAGTGCCAGCGAACGTACACGTACAGCAGGGGCAGCCCCTCGGCGTGCCCCCCCTCGAGCTGACGGGAGAGCGAACCCTCCCCGACGTCCCGGCGGAGAACTACTGGTATCGGCGGCATCTCGCCGTCTACGAGTGGATCGGGGCGCGCGTTGCGGGCTTGCGGGTCCTTGACATGGCCTGCGGTGAGGGATACGGGTCCGAGGTCCTGTCACGGTCGGCGGCGAGCGTCGTCGGCGTCGACGCCAACCCGGAGGCGCACGAGCACGCCCGCCGCCGCTACGTCCGCCAAGACCTCCGCTTCGAGCGAGCGCTGGTCGAGACATACGGCGAGCCGTCGTGCTGCGATGCCGTCGTGTTCCTGCAGACGATCGAGCACCTCGCGGATCCCGCGGCCGTGCTCGAGCACTTTCTGGCGATCCTCGCCCCGGGCGGTGTCGTCTACGTGACGACACCGAATCTGCTCACGCTCGCGCCGCCGGGCGCCTCAAAGTCAGACAACCCATGGCATCTGCGCGAATACCGCGCCGCCGAGTTCGAGCAGCTGTGCCTGGGCGTGTTCTCGAACGTGGAGCTGCTTGGGGTCTTCCATGCCCGCAAGCTGAGAGCGCACGAGCTCGCGCTGCGGCTCGGCTGGGATCGTGTCCATCAGCGGCTGGGCCTGACAGCGCCGTTCTACGACCGCTTCACAGCGGCCCTGACGGCGACCGACTTCTCGGTGCGGGCGGGCCGACTCGATCAGGCGCTCGACTTCCTCGCGGTGTGCCGGCCGTAAGCGCTCGCGGACGGGGTTCGGGGTTACGTAGGTCTACACCTAGGGTGGCTAGTCGCGGGGGTCCCCGCGGGCGGCGATGGAGAACAGGCGCTCGAGGGCAAGAATGGCGAGGTCGCGGAAGCCGACTTCGCGGCGGCGGCCGACGAGCAGACCGAGCTGGAGAACAACTGCTTCATCATCGACTGATCGAGCCTGGCAGCGCACATATCCCGACTCCGGCTGAGAGCCCCGCCGCGCGGGCGGGGCTCTCCGGAAACAGCGTTACGTTGATCTGCGTGAGCCGATCCACCGAACCGCGACCGGTCGGGTACCGTCTCGCGCAATGAAGCCACACGGCGAACTGGCGATTGTCCTCCACACGCATATGCCCTACGTGGAAGGCGGCGCTCCCTGGCCACCTCCAGATACACCTGCATTCTTGCGAAGCCCCGAGGGGTTCGGGACTTGGCCGTTCGGCGAGGAGTGGCTGTGGGAGGCGGTGGCGACGTCGTACCTGCCGCTGCTCGACGTGCTGGGAAGGGCGCCGGTCACCGTTTCGCTGACCCCGGTGCTGTGTGATCAGCTGGAGGCGCCCGGCGCGGTCGAGCGGTGCATCCGCTTCCTCCGCGAGGTTCGTCCCGAGTCACACCGGCTCGACATCGATGGATTCCGCGCCGCCGGCGAGAATCAATACACGGGAGAGCTCGCGCGATCGGCGGCCGAGTACGCCGCCGCCGCGGACCGCCTCGAGGCGATCGGCTCGGACCTCCTCGGTGCACTCGCGCCGTACGCGAGCTGGACGTCGGCCGCGACCCATGCCGTGCTCCCGTTGCTCGCGACCGACGCCGGCGTCGCGCTACAGGTGGAGACAGCGATCACGTCCCATCGCCGCCGATTCGGCCATTGGAGCGGCGGCTTCTGGCTGCCCGAGTGCGCGCACGCGTCATGGCTCGACGGGCTGCTCGAGGACTTCGGCGTCCATGCGACCTGCGTCGAGCTGACGTCGGCCTTCGGTCTCGGCGCCCCCGAGCACCTGCGACCGCTCCTGACCGACGAGGGCCCCGTGCTGTGGCCGATCGACCGCGAGACGATCGCACTCGCATGGGGCGATCGCGGCTACCCGTCGAACGGCGCCTATCGCGACTATCACCGTCATACCTACCATCAGCATCGCGTGTGGTCGAACGCCGGGACCCCTTATGACCACGCTGCCGCCGTCGCGCTTGCACGCGAGCACGCTGCCGACTTCGTCGCACGAGCGCGACAGCGCGTTCGGGATGGCGGCGTCTGCGTCTGCGCGTTCGACACCGAGCTGCTCGGCCATTGGTGGTACGAGGGACCGATATGGCTGGCCGAGGTGCTGGAGGAATCGGCCCGCCAGGGCCTGACCCTGACCACGCTCGACGACGCGCTCGCCCGTCACGAGCCGGTGCCGGCGCCGCCGGCCGCCGTGCTCCCGGAAACGACCTGGGGAGCGGGCGGCGACCTGAGCACCTGGAGCGCCCCCGCGGTCGCCGACCTCGCCTGGAAGGCGCGAACCGCCGAGCTGAAGGTGATCCATGCTGGTCGCGGTGTCCCGATCCGCGCGCTGCGCGAGCTCCTCGCATTGCAGGCAAGCGATTGGGCGTTTCTGGCCACGCGCGAGCTCGCCGGCGACTATCCACGCGAGCGAATCAACGGACACGCGGAGGCACTCGAGCACGCGCTTGCGCGCGACCGTCGCGGCGACGCGGAAGGCCCCGAGCCCGACGCCCGGTTGCGCAACCTGGCACCTGATCTGGTGGCAGGAGGGTGGCTCTGAGGGACTTTTGGGCGGGCGGCGGCTTGGACGCCGGGCTCAGCCCCAGCGGAAGGTCTTCGGTGCGTCGCGCATCCGGATCAGACGAGCCGGAATGCCACCGACGACGGCGTTGTCGGGCACGTCGTTGGTGACGACCGCACTCGTGCCGATTACGCAGTTGTCGCCGACGCTGACACCCCGTAGCAGGCAGGCGCCGTATCCGATCCACACGTTGTGCCCGACGTGGACCTCGCGCTTGTAAATCCCCTGCTCCCGGATCGTCCGCTCGACCTCGACCATGCCGTGGTCGAAGTCGATCATCATCACCTTGTCGGCGATGATGCACTCGCGCCCGATCGAGACGTGCCGGTAAGCCGAGATCGTGCATTCCTGGCCGAGCACGCTCTTGGCCCCGATCGAAACCGCTCCCTCGTGGACTCTCACCTTCGTTCCGTGGCCGAGCCATGACCAGCGCCCCAGGGTGACCGTTGCGTTCCTGCCGATCTCGAATTTCACTCCGGGGCAAACGAAGCAGAGGCCGTCGGTGCGCAGACGCCTGCGCCAGCGCAGCTTGAGCCAAATCCAGCGCGCGATCAGGATCAGGTATCCCGGTCGGACCATGTTGTGTGCGCGGGCGAACCTCAGGAACGCAAGCGGGCCCCCGCCGAGCGGTGGCGGCGGCGTGCGCACGAACGTGGGCGGAGCTGCCGTCGGGGCGGGTGCCTTGGGCGTCGGTGCCTCGGGCGCGGGTCCGTTGGGCTGGGGTGCCGTCGGTGCGGTTGCGTTCCGGGCGGGTCCGTCGGGGGCGGTGGCCTCGGGTTCTGGCGTCGTCTGCTCGGTGAACGATTCCACGGCGAGATCGTAGTCGCGTCCGCCCGGACCGTGCCCGCCCACCGCCCGTCCCACCCACCACGCAGCCCGCCCTGGCATGATTGCCGACCCGATGGGTATGACTGACGGCTCGCTCGCCGAGCGCCTACTCGCCGGTGACAAGCGCGCGCTGGCGCGTGGCATCACGCTGGTCGAGAACGACCACCCGGATGGGTGGGCGCTTGTGCAGGAGGTTTATCCGCACACGGGGCAGGCCGCCGTGATCGGCTTCACGGGTCCGCCCGGCGTGGGTAAGTCGACGCTGATCGGGGCTGTGACCAAGCTTGAACGGGAACTCGAGCGGACCGTCGCGGTGCTCTCGATCGACCCTTCTTCCCCGTATACCCATGGCGCATTGCTCGGGGACCGGATCCGCCTCACCGACCACTTTCTCGACCCGGGGGTCTTCATTCGCTCGATGGCCAACCGCGGCGCGCTCGGAGGGCTGAGCGAGGCCGCGCTGCAGGCGGCGCTGCTGATGGACGCCTCAGGCCGTGACGTGGTGCTGTTGGAGACAGTCGGTGTCGGGCAGGCGGAGGTGGACATCATCGACCATGCGGACACGGTTGTGCTCGTGCTGATGCCCGGATCGGGCGATTCGATCCAGGCACTGAAGGCCGGCGTGATGGAGATCCCCGACGTGATCGTCGTCAACAAGGCGGACCATCCGATGACCGACGCGATGATCCGGGAGATCCGAGGCGTGCTCGCACTCGGGCCGCACGAGGGCTGGCAGGTACCGATCGTGCGCACCGAGTCGGTGCGGGGCGAGGGGGTCGATCAACTGGTCGAGAAGCTCTCCGAGCACCGCGCGTTCATCGACGCCGAAGGCACGCTGCGCGAGCGCCGCCGGCGGAACCTGATGAATGAGGTGCTCGCGATCGCCACCTATCGGCTCCGGCGCGAGCTCGAGGCATCCGTGCGCGACGATCCCAGCATCCAGGGCCTCCTCGACCAGGTGGTATCGCGCGAACTCGATCCGGCGACGGCGGCGACGAGGATTCTGGAAGGGCGCTGAGCTCGTACCCGCTCCGAGCTCGTAGCCGCTAGGCGCCCAAAGCCCGGGCGATCACCATCTCCTGAATCTCGTCTGTCCCCTCGCCGATCGTGAGGATCTTCGCGTCGCGGTAGAAGCGGCACACGGGGTACTCCTCGATGTAGCCGTACCCGCCGTGAATCTGGACCGCCTCGTCGGCCGCACGCACCGCGAGCCGCCCACTCTTCAGCTTGGCCTGGGCGGCGACGAGCGTGAAGTTGCGGCCCGTGTCTTTCAGCCACGCCGCCTTCTGCACGAGCAGCCTGGTGGCCTCGATCTCGGTCGAAAGATTCGCGAGCTTCGCCTGGATCGACTGGAACTTCGAGATCGGGGAGCCGAACGCACGTCGCTCCTTCGCATATGCGAGCGCCTGATCGAACGCTCCCTGCGCCAGCCCGACCCCCATCGCCGCCACGCCGATCCGGCCGATGTCGAGGACGTGGAAGAACTGGCGCAACCCGCCCCCGCGCGGCCCGAGGAGGTTCTCGGCGGGGACACGGCAGTCGGTGAAAGACAGCGGGCGAGTGTCGGAGGCGTTCCAGCCCATCTTCCGGTAAGGCTCGCCCTGCTCATATCCGGGAGTGCCGTTCGAGACGATGATGTTCGAGATCTCGTCCGGTCCGGTGACCGCGGTGATCACGACGATTCCGGAGATGTCGGTCCCGGCGTTGGTGATGAACTGCTTCGAGCCGTTGATCACCCACTCGCCGTCCTCGAGCTCGGCCCGCGTTTTCGTATTGCCCGCATCCGACCCGGCTTCTGGCTCGGTCAGCCCGAACGCCCCGAGAAGCTCCCCCCGGCACAGCGGCGGCAGCCATTCGCGTTTCTGCTCCTCGGATCCGAACAGGTACACAGGCTGGGTGCCCAGCGATGTATGCGCGCACAGCGTGATCGCGACCGACGAGTCGACGCGTGCCAGCTCCTCGACCGCGATCGCGTACGCGAACGAGTCGCCGCCGCCACCGCCGTACTCCTCGGGGAACGGGATACCCATCAGGTCCAGTTCGCCGAGCCGCTTCACGATCTCATACGGAAACCGCTTCGTCCGGTCGAGATCCTCGGCGACCGGCGCGATCTCGTGCTCGGCGAACTCGCGCACGGTCTCACGCAGCAGGAGGTGAGGGTGATCGATTTCGAAGTTCATCCCGGGCATTCTCACACCCATCGGGGATTTGCCCGCCGACGGATCGACCTGAACCCCTACCCGGCCAGGTCCTGGGCGAGCGCCACCAGCAAGCGCACCCCGACACCGCTTGCGCCCTTGTCGAGATAGGCGCGGCGGACACCGTAGGCGGTGCCCGCGATGTCGAGATGGGCCCAAGGGTGCTCACCGGCGAAATGGTGCAGGAACTCGGCCGCCGTGATCGCGGTCGCCTCTCGCCGCTCGGTCAGATTCGTCACCTGCGCGAAGCGGCCCTTGATCATCTCCGCGTATGCGGGGTCCAAGGGCAGCCGCCAGACTCGCTCGCCGGTGGCCTGACCCAGTTCCTGCAGGCGTCCGGCCAGCGCGTCGTCGTTCGACATCAGGCCAGAGAACACCGACCCGAGCGCGACCACGACTCCGCCAGTCAGCGTCGCGATGTCGACGATCCGCTCAGCCCCCTCTCGAATCGCATAGGTGATGCAGTCCGCGAGCACGAGCCGGCCCTCGGCGTCGGTGTTGTTGATCTCGATCGTCGTGCCGTCGAGCGCATGGACGATGTCCCCGGGCTTGACCGCGTCGGGTCCGGGCAGGTTCTCGGTCGCGCCGACGATTCCGAGCACGTCCACCGGGGCGCCGAGACGGGCGAGCGCCCCGATCGCCTCGATCACCGCCGCGCCGCCACACATGTCGAACTTCATCTCGTGCATCCTGGCCGCCGGTTTCAGCGACAGCCCGCCGGAGTCGAACGTGATCGCTTTCCCGACCAGCGCCAGCAACGGCCCGCCTGCGCCCGGGCCGCGGTACCGCAGCGCGATCAGGCGGGCGCCGTGTCCTGAGCCCTGCGCGACGGCCGAGAACGCCCCCATCCCGGCGTCCCTGATCTCCCGCTCGTCCAGCGTTGCCACGGAGATCCCGTGGCCTTCATCGGCAAGCTCGCGTGCCCGTGCCGCGAGCGCCTCGGGCGGAAGGTCGTTGGCCGGTGTGTTGGCCAGGTCGCGCGCGCCGTTCTGAGCGGCGGACACGACTGCCGCGGTCTCGACGGCGTCGGCGACGTCGTAGTGAGCGCTGACCAGCAGGCGCTCGGCGCCGCGATGGTTCTCCCGGTCGCCGCTGCGGTAGCGCTCGAATCGGTACCCGTGCAGCATCGTCCCCTCGACGAGGCCCGCGACGATCCGATCGGAGACGTGATGCGGAACCTCCCAGCAGAGCACCTCGACGCCGAGTTCGCGGGCGCGGCCATGTACGACGGCCGCCACGACCCGAGCACGCTCGCCGTCGAATTCCGCGCGCTGGCCGAGTCCCACGAGGACCCACCTGCGGCCCTCGGCGTGGGTCACGGCGAGCCGTTTGAACGCGCGCCGGGCTTCGCCGGCCTCGAGCAGCGTCTGCAGGGCTCGATCGGGCGTGTCGTGGGCGATGTCCTCGCCCTCGAACACCCCGACCGCGATCGTATCTGCGTCTGTCTCGAGTGGGCTGTCGGTGGTGGCGTCGACCTGCATATCGTGGACGCTACCAGCGCCCACCCCGGGCGTGCTCTCGGGGGCTGAAACCATCCACCGCGGATCCGTAGGCGCCCCGGATGGGGACCGGGGTTGCTACCAATAGGATTGCCTGGCAGCTGCACGACCACGACTCCGGAGATTGAGAATGCCCAAGACTGTCATCCTCTCGGCCGCCCGAACGCCCATCGGCAAGCTCGGCGGCGGGCTCGCGTCGCTCGACGCGACCGAGCTGGGTGGAACCGCCATCACGGCCGCGCTCGAGCGCGCCGACGTCGCGCCCGAGCAGATCGAGCACGTCGTGATGGGGCAGGTGCTCCAGGCCGGCCAGGGCCAGATCCCGTCGCGCCAGGCCCAGATCAAGGGCGGCATCCCGAAGGAGGTGTCCTCAGAGACGATCAACAAGGTCTGCGCTTCGGGACTGCGCGCGGCGGTGATGATCGACACGGCGATCCGCGCCGGGGACGTCGAGATCGGCGTCGGTGGCGGCATGGAGTCGATGTCGAATGCGCCGTATCTGCTGCCGCAGGCCCGGTTCGGCTACCGCATGGGCGATGGCAAGGCCCTGGACGCAATGATCAAGGATGGTCTCACGAACCCGTTCTCTGGAAAGCACATGGCTCAGGAGGCGAGCGAGGTCGCAGCCGAGCTCGAGCTGACGCGCCCCGATCTCGACCGCTGGGCGGTCCGCTCGCACCAGCTCGCGATCGAGGCGACCGACGAAGGCCGGCTGCCCGAGGAGATCGTTCCGGTCACGATCAAGGGGAAGAAGGGCGACACCGTCGTCGAGATCGACGAAGCCCCGCGGCGCGACACGACCCTCGAGAGGCTCGCGAAGCTGCCGCCGATCTTCCTCAAGGACGGTTCCCACACGGCAGGCAATTCGCCTGGCGTCAACGACGGCGGCGGCGCGCTGGTCCTGGCCAGCGACGAGTGGGCGCAGCGCAACGGCAAGACTCCGCTCGCCACGATCGTCGGGCACGCGCAGTCCGCCGATGACTTCCCCTACCTTGCCCGCACCCCGGCGCTCGCAGCCGAGAAGCTGCTCGCCAAGCTCGGTCTGTCCGCGAGCGACATCGACCTGTGGGAGATCAACGAGGCGTTCGCGTCCGTGACCCTCAACTCGATCCGGATGCTCGGGATCGACGAGAACAAGGTCAACGTCAACGGCGGCGCGGTCGCGCTCGGGCATCCGATCGGCGCTTCCGGCGCGCGGATCATCGGCACGCTTGTGTACGAGCTTCGCCGCCGCGGCGGCGGCCTCGGATGCGCGGCGATCTGCTCCGGCGGCGGCCAGGGCGATGCCCTGATCGTCGAGGTGAACGGCGGCTAAGGCGCCGGACCCGGCGAGCCCAGGAGGTTGCCGCCAGGCAAACTCTTATGCGTCGAAGGCGCCGAGATCGGCTCGAGCTCCGGTGGGAGCCCTCCCACCGACGCCGGCTGGAGCTGCGAAGCGAGATCGAGGGGCTGGCTCGCATCGACCGGGATCGGCACGCCGTACTCCCATACGCCGGCCGGATCGCGCCAACCGAGCCGATAGGTCGCTGTCGCGGCCAGCAACGGCGCGGTCGTGAGGAAGTACCCGGCCTTATTGGTGAGGAACTCCGCCTGCGAGGCGCAGCTCGGCAGCAGCGTCTGGACCGGCTCCCACGTCGTCCCCGACGGGGAGAGGGACTGCACCTGGACGATCTGCGGACCGCTCGTTCCCGCCGGCACCTTCCCGAACAGCAGCACCAGCGGCGAGCCGGGACCGAGCGCGCGCTGGGCCCAGAGCGTGACCCTGAACGCCTGGGCCGCCGGCTTCGGCTGGCCGTCGGAGTAGTAGAGGCCGGTGTCGTAGGGGCTCGTGCCCGGGGCTGAGGCACCGGGCGGCGGATCCCGGAGCAGGAACTGGCTGAACATGACGGTGTCCGGATCGCGCCATGCCAGGTACGTGGACCAGCCGACGAACTGTGCCTGCTGTGCCGGGGTGAACGGCGCACCAGAGTCGGGCGGGTTGGTGTCGTACCCGTATTCCGTGTCGTAAAGAGGCAGGTCGCTGGTGATCCTGCCGTCCAGGTAGAGCTGGTTCAGCAGCGTCTCCAGGCGCGAGGTGTTCGCCAGCGGCACGTCCTCGAGATCCGGCGAAGACGCCCCCGGGGTGGTATCGAGGGAATAGGGGTGATCGGCGTAGCCGTCGGCTCGCAGCGGCTGATAGCCGGCGCATTGCGGGATGCTCAGCGGCTGCAGGTTCTCCCCGACGCAGGCGAGACCCTTGACGAACTCGATCGGCGGCACGTCCCCCCTCCCCGGGGTCGTCGATCCGTTCGCTGCCGTCGCGCCGACGAGGACCTTGTCGGCCGCCGCGACGTGCTTGATCTGCGCGTAGGCGTCGTCGTACATACCGCGGTAGATCTGCGGCGACTCGGCGATCCAACCGGTCGGCGTCCGCTGCCACTGCGGCTCGAGGAACTCCGATTGGTTCGGCTCGTTCCAGATCGTGTACAGCTGCACTGCAGGAAGGTGGATTGCCGGGTCGGCGGGATCGGCGTAGCCGCCGTCGTAGCGGCTCGCGACCGCCTCAGCGAAGTCTCCGAACAGAGTCGGGTTCGGTTCGTAGCGATTCTCGCCGCCGGGGCTGCCGATCGGCACCGCCCACCGTGGCGCCCAGAACGCGATGTCGATCATCACCTTGAGCCCGGCCTCGTGCGCGTCGACGACCGCGCGATCGAGATCCTGGAAGCCGCTGGCCGGGTAGGTGAGCGGGTTGGTGGGGTCGAATGGGGGTGCCGGCATGTCCGGCGAGCTGCTCTGCGGGGCGATCGCCGACCAGCTGGCTGTCAGGCGCACATAGCTGAAGCCGAGGTGCGCGATCTGAGCGACTGCGCTCTTGACCGAGCTGTCGGAGCCGTGCAGCAGGACCGCGTCGTCCTGGATCGTCGTCTGCAGAGTCCGCGGCGGCAGAGGGCTGCCCGCGAGCAGCAATGAGACCAGGGTGCACGCGAGAAGCCCCATCGCCGCGTGGTATACCGCTCCGCCGCAGGGGCTTGCAAGTCGATTAACGCCAAACCTGTCATTACGGGACGAGCGCGCGCCTGATTGGCGCTCCGATGTCCCCGATCAGCCGCGGCCGCCCCGATCTCATATGATCCGGCGCCCCGTCGGTCCCGTGCCCGCCCCTCCAGATGGCAACCTCAACGCCGAAGAAGATCCGTGTCGTGGTCGCGAAGCCCGGCCTCGACGGGCACGACCGTGGTGCCAAGATCATCGCCAGGGCGCTGCGCGATGCGGGGATGGAGGTCATCTACACGGGGCTCCACCAGACCGCGGAGCAGATCGTCGAGACCGTGATTCAGGAGGATGCCGATGCGGTCGGGCTCTCGATTCTGTCGGGTGCGCATATGACGCTCGTTCCTCGGATCATCGAGCTCTTGAAGGAGCAGTCCGTCGACGACGTGGTGATCACCGTCGGCGGGACGATCCCGTCAGACGACATCCCGCTGCTGAAGGCTCAGGGCGTGGCCGAGGTTTTCACCCCGGGGGCGTCGACGCAGGAGATCATCGACTTCATCCGCGGAGCGGTGCGGGCCTAGCGGTCCGTCACTAGACCGACCGTGCTGGAGGCCGCCGGTGAGGCCCCCGGCGGGCCGAGTCCCGACTGCGCCAGAGCCGCAGGTCCGGCCCGCGTGAGGCGATGACACGGGCCGGCGTTCGGCGGCCGTCGACCACCGACCGATTGACAAGTCAGTCAACGGGTAGAATCGACGGCCGCATGACAAGAATTGGAACACCCTGAGGAGGCATCGTTGAAGATTTGCGTCCTGGTCAAAGAGGTACCGGACGCCGCCGTCGAGAAGCGAATCGACCCATCGACGGGGCGGATGGACCGCTCAGGTGAGAAGAACCTAAATCCGTACGACACGCACGCGATCGAGGCCGCGATGCAGCTGCGCGAGGGCGGCGCAGTCGAGGTGGACGAGATCGTGGCTGTGACCATGGGCCCGGAGTCCGCCATCCGCGCTTTGCACAAGGCGGTGTCGCTCGGAGCCGACCGCTCGCTGCACCTCTCCGACGTGTCGCTGGCGGGATCGGATGTCGCGGCGACCGGATACGCCCTGTCGAAGGCGCTCGAGAAGGAGCAGCCCGACCTGGTGCTGCTCGGCCAGCAGTCCGACGACGGCGAGTGCTACACGATCGGCGCCGTGGTCGCAGACCATCTGAAGATGCCGTCCCTGACGCAGGTGATCAAGATGGACGTCGAGGGCGGCGCGCTGCGTTGCGAGCGACAGGCGGAGTACGGCTACGACACCGTTTCGGTCGAGCTGCCCGCTGTGATCTCGGTCGGTGACGCGATCAACGAGCCGCGCTACCCGTCGCTGAAGGCGATCATGGGCGCGAAGAAGAAGCCACTCGACAACGTCGCCGCCGGAGACGTCGGGATCGACCCGTCGCTCGTCGGCGCGGACGGCTCGCGCGTGCAGTGCGGCGAATTCAAGGACCCGCCGGCGAAGGCAGCCGGTCAGATCATCGAGGACGAGGACACCGCCGAGACGGTCGAGAAGATCATCGCTTGGCTTGATGAAAGGAAGCTGATCTAGATGGCGGACATCCTCACCTACGTCCTTCACTACGAGGGCGCCCTGAACAAGAACTCGCTTGGCGCGGTGTCGGAAGGCGCAAAGCTGGCCGCGGAGATCGGCGGCGAATGCCACGCTGTCGTTGTCGGTGGCGACGATCTGACCGACGAGCTGTGTCAGACGCTCGGCTCTTATGGCGCCACCAAGGTGTTCCGCGCGACCGGTCCTGAGGGACTCGCGCAGCCTGTGATCGACGTGATGGCCAAGGTGATCGAGGAGCACGGGCAGGCGTACGCACTATTCGGCGGCGGTCTGCTCGGGTTCGAGATCGGTGCCGGACTGGCGGCGCGGCGCAACGCGGGCGTGACGATGGAGGTCACGGCCGTGCGGGCAGAAGGCGCCGAGCTCGTCGCCGAGCGCCCGATCCTCGGGGACTCGAAGATCTCCGTCTCGCACTACCGGGGTGGCCTCGGGATCATCATCGGCAGGATCAACGCGTTCGAGATCGCCAAGACGGGCGACAGCGCCGCCGAGGTGATCGACGTCGAGATCGAGTACTCGCCATGGTCGACCCAGGCGACGATGATCCAGCGCGGCGAGCAGCGCGGCGCTGACGTGGACATCGAGGGCGCGGACATCCTCGTCGCCGGTGGACGCGGCCTCGGTAAGGCCGAGGGCTTCCAGCTTGCCGAGAATCTCGCCGCCGCGTTCGGCGGCAACAGCGCCGTCGCCGCGACCCGCGCGGTCGTCGACGCCGGCTGGTATCCGTATGCCGCCCAGATCGGTCAGACCGGCAAGACCGTCGCGCCGAAGCTGTATCTCGCCGCTGGAATCTCCGGTGCGATCCAGCACAAGGTCGGGATGCAGTCCTCGGAGAACATCGTCGCGATCAATAAGGACGCGAATGCGCCGATCTTCGAGTTCTCCGACCTCGGCATCGTCGGCGACCTGAACAAGATCCTGCCCAAGCTGACCGAGGCCGTGAAGGCCAAGAAGGGGTCGTAGCACCATGTCGGGCAACGGCAACGGCCCCCACGCACCCGGTGAATTCCCACCGCCGGTCGACCCGGTCAAGGAGTTCATCAAGCGTGAGCTCGACTCCGAGGATGACCGCATCGATGTCGGGGTGGCGATCGTGGGCGGCGGAACCGCAGGCCTTGCCTGCGCGAACCGCCTGCTCCAGCTGCTCGCCGAGGACCCGGAACTCACTGAGGGACTCGGTGAGGTCCCGGTCGCCGTGATCGAGAAGGCCAAGACCTGTGGCGGTCACATCATGTCCGGTGCGGTGATGCGGCCGGAGCCGCTCAAGGAGCTGTTTCCTGACATGTCGCGGGAGGACTGGCGCAAGGAGCGGTTCGCCTTCGGGGAGGTGACCAAGGAGTCGATCTACGCGCTCCCGAACGGGAAGCGCAAGCTGCCGGTCCCGACCTTCGCGGTGCCGAACTTCAAGAACCACGGCAACGAGGTGATCTCCGTCTCGGCCCTCGCTCGCTATCAGCAGCGCCAGGCCGAGGAGGCCGGCGCGTACGTGCTGACCGAGACCGCGGCGACGCAGCTGATCGTGGAGGACGGCCGCGTGGTCGGCGTGCGCTCAGGCGACAAGGGTCGTGGCAAGGACGGCGAGCCGCTGCGCAACTTCGAGCCCGGCACCGACATCAAGGCTGCCGTCACCGTGCTCGCGGAAGGATGCTGGGGTCACCTGACCGGCGCGGCGATCAAGGAGTTCGCGCTGGGGGAGAATCGCGAGCCGCAGGTATGGGAGCTCGGCGTCAAGGAGGTGTGGAAGGTTCCCAAGCCGCTCGATCGGGTGATTCACACGCTTGGCCCGTGGCCGCTCAAGATCAAGGGCAAGTACGGCCAGGTCGGCGGCACGTGGCTGTACCCGATGAAGGATGAGAAAACCGGGGACGATCTCGTCAGCATCGGGTTCGTCGTCGATCTCGATTACGCAGACGCGACGACGTCGGCCCACGACCTCCTGCAGCAATTCAAGCTGCACCCCCTGGTGAAGGGGATCCTCGAGGGCGGGGAGCGCGTTGCCTGGTCCGCGAAGGCGCTTCCGGGTGGCGGCTACTGGTCGATGCCCAAGCTCACGATGCCTGGCGCCCTGCTGGTCGGCGACGCCGGCGGGATGGTCGATGCGGCCGCGCTCAAGGGCGTGCATCACTGCCTCAAGTCAGGGAAGCTGGCCGCTGAGGCGATCTACAGCTCCCTGAAGAGCGGCGAGTCGCTCGAGTCCTATGAGGACGCGATCGAGGAATCGTCGGTCGGAAAGGAGCTCTACCAGGTACGTAACGTTCGCCAGCCGCTACAGAAGGGCTTCATCAAGGGAAGCCCGTTCTCCGGCATCGCGATCATGAGCAAGGGGAAGGTGCCGCGCGGCCGGCTGGAATGGCACCGCGACGATGCGGCGACGATGTTCGTCGGCAAGACGTCCAAGGGCTATCCGAGGTCCGACGGCAAGTACACCTTCGACAAGCTCTCCTCGGTCTATATCAGTGGGAATGTCACCCGCGACGATGCCCCCAACCACATCCGCGTACAGACACGCGTGCCCCGCGAGATCGCCGAGACCTGGCGCTGGATGTGCCCAGCCGGCGTGTACGAGATCCCCGATGACGCTCCCGAGAACGGTCCGGTGGACGTGATCGTCAACTACACCAACTGCGTCCAGTGTGGGGCAATCACCGCCAAGGGCGGACGCCTCACGCCGCCGGAGGGCGGCGACGGCCCGCTCTACACGATCGCCTAGGGGGGGCGCTTCGCGCCCTTGCGAGTCCGCCTGGCGGCGAACATCGCGGGGCTAGCGGAACTTCGGGGTTGCACGACGGTTAACTTCTGAGCATGAAGCGAAGAAGTACATAGGCATGAAGCGGATCGCGCTGGTCGCAGTGATCGTCCTCGTCACGGTCTCGGGTACCGTGGCGCTCGCCGGGGCTCAAACCAACCCCCCGATCGCGCCGCCGCCCCGAGCGCAGCTGACTGGATTTTCCTGCCACCAGTCGCTCCTGCCCGCCAGCCGCACGATCTTCGTCCGTGCAGTGATGCGCCCGATCACGCGGATGGAGGGGACGCAGACGATCTCGACGACGCGGGTAATGCAGATGCAGTTCGAGCTGCTCTCGAAGGCGACCGAGACCGCGCCGGTAGTGACCTTGCACGGCGCCGGACTCGGGTCCTGGATCTCGCCGCCAGATCGAACGCTCGGCCAGAATCCCCGCGACAAGTGGATCGTCGGCCACCTCGTCTCGGATCTACCGGTTCCGGCGCGCTATCGCTACCAGGTGAGCTTCCGCTGGTTTGGCGCCGGCGGACAGGTCCTCTCGACCCTGACGCGGCGAACCGAACCCTGCCGCGAGCCTGACCTCCGCCCCGATCTCATCGTCGGCTCGATCACTGTGCAGCCGATCCCCGGCAAGCCGATGCGCGATCAGTACGTGGCCGCGATCGAGAATATCGGCGGCACCGCAGCCGTGGGGCCGTTCGCGGTCCAGTTCACGTATACGCCGCCCATCTCGGCCGCCGGCGGCACCACTGCGACGGGCACACCCGTCACGATCACCAAGTACTTGCAGCGCCTCGGTTCGGGCGCCGAGCCCAAGGACGTGACGTTTGACGGTCCGGCGTGCACGGCTCAGACCGCGCCCACAACCGTGGTCGACCCGGACCACAGTGTCGCCGAGTCCAATTACGACAATAATTCGCTCACCGTCCCCGCCACCTGTCCGGCGCTCACGGACGCACCGGTCGCCGCACCCTGAGCGACGGCCGTCGGTAAGCCGGTGAGCCTCGCTAAACTCGGTACACAATGAAAAGTGGAATCCATCCAGACTACCTAGAGTCCCACGTGCGCTGCACGTGCGGCAACGAGTTCACGACCCGATCCACCCAGGCTGAGATCCACGTCGAGATCTGCTCGGCGTGCCACCCCTTCTACACCGGGCGCCAGAAGCTGGTCGACACCGGCGGTCGGGTGGAACGCTTCCAGCGCCGGGCGGCCAAGGGTCGTCGGGCCGCCGCCGCCTCAGGCGCTTAGGGAGCTCATGTCGCGCCCGGGGGCCGTGTCGCAGACCGACGTCACGGCCCCGACACTGGTCGCCAAGAAGGATGCCCCGGTCGGCGGCCAGGCCGTCCTCGAGGGCGTGATGATGCGCGGCGTGTCGACATGGGCGGTTGCGGTTCGTAAGCCGCCCGAAGCGGAGGCCACGGGCGGGGAGCAGGCGCTCGGCGAGGTCACGGTCAGTTCGTTCCCGCTGGTGTCGTGGACCCGGCGCCGGCGCGTGTACCGATGGCCTCTGATTCGCGGCGTCGTCGCGATGGCCGAGTCGCTCGCGATCGGTATGCGGGCGCTCTCGATCTCAGCCGCCGCCCAGCTGCCCGAAGGTGAGGAGGAGCTCTCTGGCAAGGCATGGACCGGTGCAGTGGTCGTAGCGGTCGTGTTCGCGATCGGCGTGTTCTTCGTGCTCCCGATCGGCATCACGAGCCTGATCAAGCACCAGCTCAGCTCGTCATTCGCGTTCTGGCTGATCGAAGGGATCGTGCGGACCGCGATCTTCCTCGGGTACCTGCTGCTGCTCTCGCGGATCCGTGACCTTCGCCGCGTCTTCGAATACCACGGAGCCGAGCACAAGGTGATCTCGTGCTACGAGGCGGAGGACGAGCTGACTCCCGAACGCGCGAAGCTCTACTCGCGGCTGCATCCTCGATGCGGCACCAGCTTCCTGCTGATCGTGATGATCGTCGCGATCTTCGTGTTCGCGCCGATCGGGCTCCCAGCTTGGTATCTGCTCGTCGCCACCCGGATCGTCGGCGTGCCGGTGATCGCCGGGGTGTCGTTCGAGGTGATCAAATGGGCAGGACGTAATCGTCGCCGCGCATGGGTGCGGGTCGTGATGTACCCCGGTCTGCAGCTCCAGAAGCTGACCACGCGCGAGCCCGACCTCGACGAGCTGGCGGTCGCGATCGCGGCGCTGCAGGCCGTGCTCGCGGTCGAGACGCCCGGCGCCACCTCCGCGAAGGACCTCGTCGGCGTCGAACTTGTTGCCTGAGCGGGGAATCCGCGTGGAGACCTGAACCGGATATCTGCTTCGGGATTCCCCGCTCAGGCAATTGCGAGTTCGCCCAGGGGGCGAACGTCGCGGGGGCCTTCGGCCATTGCGAGTTCGCCCAGGGGGCGAACGTCGCGGGGGCCTTCGGCCATTGCGAGTTCGCCCAGGGGGCGAACGTCGCGGGGGGCGGAGGGCGCGTCGCTCAAGCCGAGCCTAAACTCGGTTCACGATGATCGATGACCTTGTCAACCAGATCGTGACGCGGTTTGCTGAGCTCGAGGGGGAGCTTCAGGATCCCACGGTGATAGGTGACCGGCAGCGCTTCGCAGCGGCGAGCCGTGCCTACCGTGATCTCGAGCCGGGCGCGAAGCTGGCTACCGAATATAAGCGCGCTGCCGACGACGCGGCCGGTGCCCGCGAGCTGCTCGCGGAGGACGGCGACGACGCCGAGGTACGTGGGATGCTCGAGTCCGCCCGCGCGCGGATCGAGGAGCTCGAGGATGAGATCCGCGTCGCGATGGTCGAGCGCGATCCCAACGACGACAAGAACGTGATCGTCGAGATCCGCCCGGGTGCCGGCGGCGACGAGGCGGGCTTGTGGGCGGGGGATCTCTACCGCATGCTCACCCGTTACGCCGAGCGGCGGGGCTTCTCCGTCGAACCACTGTCGATCGGAGATGGCACGTACACGTTCGCGATCAAGGGCGACGGCGCCTATTCGGTGTTCAAGTTCGAGGGCGGCACGCACCGCGTGCAGCGAGTCCCGGAGACGGAGTCACAGGGTCGCATACACACCTCGACGGCGACCGTCGCGGTGCTCCCCGAGGCCGAGGATGTCGAGGTCAACGTCGACGAGAACGACCTCCAGATCGATGTCTACCGCAGCTCGGGACCGGGGGGTCAGTCGGTCAACACGACCGACTCGGCGGTCCGGATCACGCACAAGCCGAGCGGCATCATCGTCTCGATGCAGGACGAGAAATCGCAGCTCCAGAACCGTGAGCGGGCGATGCGCGTACTGCGCGCGCGCCTGTACGAGCGCGCCCTCGCCGAACAGCAGGCGGCGGTCGCCGCGAGCCGGCAGGCTCAGGTGGGAACCGGCGACCGCGCCGGGAAGATCCGCACATACAACTACGGTGAGCGACGCGTGAAGGACCACAGGATCAATCTCCTGCTCCACAACCTCGACGGGATCCTGATCGGTGAGCTCGACGAGCTCACAGCAGCGCTGCAGGACGACGAGAAGCGCCGGCGGCTCGAGGACGCTGCGAGCGAGTGACGGTGAGGTCGCCGTGCGATCGGTCGAGCTGAACGCGAGCACGGTCGTGGCAGAGCCGCTCCCGGCCGCTGTGGCACGGCTGGCCGAGGCCGGCTGCGATAGCCCCCGTCTCGACGCCGAGCTGCTGCTCGCCGAGGTCCTCGGAACCACACGCACGGCGCTGTACCTGACGACGGTGCCGCAACTTACGCCCGCGGCCCGCGCTCGCTTCGAGGGCCTGGTCGCGCGCCGAGCCGAGCGGGAGCCGGTCGCATACATCCTCGGCCGCAAACCGTTCCGCCGGCTCGACATCGCGGTCGACCGCCGGGTCCTGATCCCACGGCCAGAGACTGAGCTCCTCGTCGAGGTGGGACTCGACCTGCCGCTGGGCGCGAAGGTCGCCGATGTCGGCACCGGCAGCGGCGCGGTCGTGCTGGCGCTTGCCGATGAGCGGCCGGACCTCGCACTCACGGGGATCGACATCAGCGAGGACGCGCTCGTGGTCGCCCGGAGCAACGCGCGACGCCTCGGGCTCGAGATCACGTTCCTACGCGGCGACCTCATCATCGGCGGCCCCTACGACGCCGTGCTCGCGAACCTCCCGTACGTCCGGGACGGCGACCCGCTGCCGCCGGAGATCGCGCGCTACGAGCCGGCGGTGGCCCTATACGGCGGTTCCGACGGGCTCGACATCGTGAGGCGCTTCGCGCGTCTCGCAGACGAAGTGCCGATGCTCGCTCTCGAAGTGGGTGCCGGCCAGGCCCGCGCTGTCGCCGACACGCTCAGGGACGCCGGTTTCGCCGAAGTCACTTGCCTGCGCGACCTCGCCGGGCACGAACGTGTGGTGGTCGCGCGGCGGTGAGCGCAGACGCCTTCGAGCAGTGCATCGGGACCGGGGGCGTGGTCGTGTTCCCGGCGGACACGGTCTACGGCCTGGCCTGCGATCCGACCGATGCCTCCGCGGTCGACCGGCTCTACCTGCTCAAGGGCCGGGCGCCGGCAAAGCCCGCGGCCGTGATGATGTTCGACGTTGGGCTCGCGCTGGCTGAGCTCCCCGACCTCGGGTCGCGGACGCGCGCGGCGATCGAGCGAATCCTGCCTGGGCCGCTGACCGTGCTGCTGCCGAATCCAGCAGCGCGGTTCCCGCTGGCGTGCGGACCGGCGCCCGGGACGCTCGGCCTGCGGGTGCCAAGGCTCGCCGCCCTCGCCGGCGTTCGCGTCGCGGTGCTTCAGTCGAGTGCGAACCACGCCGGCGGCGCCGACGCGCGCCGCCTCGACGAGGTGCCGGAATCGATCCGCGCGGGCTCGGATCTCGTGATCGACGGCGGTGAGCTTCCGGGCACCCCCTCTACCGTCGTCGACCTGCGGCGCTACGAGGAAAGCGGCGCATGGGGGGTGGCGAGGACGGGAGCGGTGCCGTACATGGAGCTGGCAGAGGCGCTGAACGTGTAGTCGGGGATCGCCACCCGCCCGCGATGTTCGCCGCCAGGCGAACTCGCAACGAAGTCGGCATGGATGCCGACTCCGCGCTATCGTCGACCAACCGGTGACCGAGCTGCCGCCAGACTTCTTCAACGCGCCTCTCGCGGAGGTGGATCCGGAGATCGCCGAGGTGCTGGCCTTGGAGCTGACGCGTCAGCAGCGGACCTTGGAGATGATCGCGTCGGAGAACTTCGTGCCGCTCGCCGTGCTCGAGTGCCACGGCTCGGTCCTCACCAACAAGTACGCCGAGGGGTATCCCGGGAAGCGCTATTACGGTGGCTGCGAGTACGTCGACATCGCCGAGCAGCTCGCGATCGATCGAGCCAAGGAGCTGTTCGGCGCCGAGCACGCGAACGTCCAGCCGCATGCCGGCGCGCAGGCGAATGCGGCCGCTTACCAGGCGCTACTGACGCCGGGCGACACGATCATGGGGCTCGAGCTGGCGCACGGAGGCCACCTCACGCACGGGATGCGGATCAACTTCTCCGGCCGCCTGTACCACGTCGTCGCCTACCACGTCGATCGCGACACCAGCCTGATCGACATGGACGAGGTGCAGCGACTCGCTGAGGAGCACCGCCCGAAGATGATCATCGCCGGCTGGTCCGCGTATTCGCGACAGCTCGACTTCCCTCGCTTCCGTGAGATCGCCGATTCGGTCGGCGCGTATCTGCTCGTGGACATGGCGCACTTCGCGGGCCTGGTCGCGGCCGGACTGCATCCGAGCCCGGTCCCCTACGCGGACGTCGTCACGACGACGATCCACAAGACGATCGGTGGCGGGCGAGGCGGGATGATCCTGTGCACCGAGGAGCACGCGAAGAAGATCAACTCCGCGGTCTTTCCCGGCCAGCAGGGAGGGCCGCTCGAGCACATCATCGCGGGCAAGGCCGTCGCGCTGCGGATCGCGGGGACCGAGGCGTTCCGCGAACGTCAGCAGCGAACGGTCGCCGGCGCCAAGGCCGTCGCGGCGGAGCTGCTCGGCGCCGGCCACGGCGTCAACGTGCTCACCGGCGGCACCGACGTGCACCTCGTCCTGTGTGACCTGCGTGAGTCAGAGCTCGACGGCCAGCAAGCTGAGGATCGCCTGGCAGAGATCGGCATCACCGTCAATCGCAACGCCGTCCCGTTCGATCCACGGCCACCCGCGGTCTCGTCAGGGCTGCGGATCGGAACCCCCGCACTCGCCACCCGGGGCCTGCAGTCGCACGACTTCGTCGACGTCGGCGCGATCATCGCCGCGGCGCTCCGCCCGGGTCCCTTCGAAGCCCGCCGCACCGAGCTCACAGAGCGAGTCAACGCGATTGTCGACCGCTACCCGCTGTACACGTCACTAAGCGCCGCCGCAGTCGTCTAGCGCAGCAGCGCGCGCTTTACCAAGTCCGGTGGCGCGCTAGCCGCGGCGGACCAAGACGCGCTGCCAGGCGGGCGGACGGAGCCACCCGCCCGCCCCCCACACATAACGGCCGCAAACACCGGCCGTCATTCGGTCGCCCCCGGCTGCCATGCTTACAGTTGCGCAATGCGGCACCTCGACGCCCTGTTCGCTTTCCTGGTCGCGATGGCCGCCGCGGCGCTGTTGACGCCGCTCGCGGCGAGGATCGCGAGACGGGTCGGCGCGATGTCGAAGCCGAGCGATCCAGGGCTGGCCGAGCGGGAAACGCCGCAGCTCGGAGGGCTCGCAATCTTCGCCGGGGTGTTGCTGGCGGCGGCGATCTGGATGCCGGAAGGACGGGAGGCGAGCGTCACACGCGCGATCCTCGCGGGGGCGGCCCTGATCACGCTGGTCGGCGCGATCGATGATGCCGTAGACCTGCCGCCGATCGTCAAGCTCGCGGGTCAGATCGCGGCGGCACTGATCGCGGTCGCCGTCGGCGGCGTCAACGTCACCGACGTCGCGATCCCGTTCCTCGGCTCGCTGCACTTCGCTTCCTGGGTCGGCGGCGCGCTCACCGTGATCTGGCTCGTGGGGATCATGAACGCCGTCAACTTCATCGACGGCATCGACGGCCTCGCGGCGGGACTGGTAGCGATCGATGGCGTCGCGTTCACGATCATCGTGTTCGAGCTGAAGGGACCGAATTCAACCCTGGCGGGAATCCTCGCCGCCGTCACGGCCGGTGCCGCGCTCGGGTTCCTGTTCCACAATTTTCATCCCGCGTCGATCTTCATGGGCGATTCGGGCGCGAACCTGCTCGGGTATCTACTCGGCGTGGTCACGGTCCAGGGCACACTGAAGACGAATGCCCTGATCGCCCTGATCGCGCCGCTCCTGATCCTTGCGGTCCCGTTCCTCGACACCGGGTTCGTGGTCGCCAAGCGTCTCAAATACGGACATAAGCCGTGGTCGAAGGATGAAAGCCACTTCCACCACCGAATGGCGCGGATCGGCTTCAGCCAGCGCAAGACTGTCTTGTACATGTATGCCTGGACGGGCCTGCTGGCCTCATTCGCGGTCGCCGAGCGCGTGATGCCCTGGCATCGCAACGGTCACTACTTCCTGGGCTGGACGGTCCTGATGGCCTCGCTCGGCGTGGTCGCCCTCGCCGGTAGCGTCTACGTCGTCTACGTTCTGGAGATCTTCAAATTTAAGCGACTGCGTGCGCGGGACCTCCGCTCCAAGGACCCCGACACGAGTGAGCATGAGATCGACGTTCGCGTTCGGCGCGAGGTCGAGACCGGCGAGTTCGAGACGGTCGGCTGACAGTGGAGATCGCCAACCTCGATCGGCTCGAGGCGTTCACGACGCTCGACGGATCGTCGATTCGTGAGCTCGCGGGCCCGGCGTGGACCCCGGTGCGCAACCAGAGCCTGGCCGAGGCGACGTTGCCGGCCGGCGGCGAGACCGCCGAGCACTACCACCCGAAGGCAGAGGAGCTCTACTACTTCACCTCGGGCACGGGGCGGCTGCGACTCGGGGAGGACGAGGCGGATGTGCACGCCGGCGACTGCGTCGTGATTCCTCCGGGTACGCCGCACAAGCTGTTCAACCGGGGCACACGCCCGCTCGTCCTGTTGTGCTGCTGCGCACCTGCGTACGCGGACGAAGACACCGTGATGACCGGTCGGTAGGCGGTTCTAGGGCGTTGGGGCTGACCCGAGTCGAGCGCGCGGCATTGTGCGCGGTCGCGATCGTAACGGCGCTGGCCGGGGTATCCAGATACGCGACGGGCGTGCCCAACGGGGTTGCGTTCGTGAGCGCGATCGTCGCCCTCGGCGGCGTCGCCTGGGTCATGAGCTTCGCCGTCGAGCACGTCGGCGAGCGCGTCGGTCCCGGGGTCACTGGGTTCATGCAGGCGACGCTCGGTAACCTGCCGGAGTTCTTCGTCGTCGTGTTTGCGCTCCAAGCAGGCCAGCTGATCATTGCTCAGACGGCGATTCTCGGATCGATTCTGGTCAATGCGCTGCTGGTGCTCGGGCTCGTGATCGTCGTCGGCGCCCGTCGCGCCAGCGACGGCGTGATGCGATTCGGCGTACGGCTTCCGAACGACACGGCGACCCTGCTGCTGATCTCGACGCTGATCATCATCCTGGTCGGCCTGGCGGACTCCTCGCATGATCTCGCCAGCCACCATGTGAAGGCGATCTCGATCATCGGCGCGGCCGCGATCCTGGTCGTGTACGGGTCCTGGCTCGTGCCGTATCTGCGGTCGTCCTCGACGGCGGCGCCGGTCTCCGCGCCGCGGCTCGCGCTCGTCACCGGCATCTCCCTGCTCGTGCTCTCCGGCGTCGGGTCGGCGTTCGTGTCCGACTGGTTCGTGCATGCCCTCCAGCCGACGATCAGGTCGCTGCACATCTCGCGGGCGTTCGCCGGCCTGGTGATCGTCGCGATCGCCGGGAACGGCGTCGAGCACGCCGTCGGGATCACGCTCGCCCATCGGGGGAAGGCGGAGCTGGCGATCTCGGTCGTGAAGAACTCCGTCGCTCAGATCGCCGCCTTCCTCTATCCGGCGCTGGTGATCGTCTCGCTGGTGCTCTCGACCCGGCTGACGTTCGCGCTCGCGCCGGTGTACATCGGCGCGTTGGCGGGCACGGCGATCATTGTCTGGCAGATCACCGGCGACGGCGAGGCCACGGTGTTCGAGGGCGTCGCCCTGATCGCCGCGTTCGTGATCCTGGCGACTGTCGCCGCTTTCGAGGCGTGAGACAGGCCCCCGCCGTGCCGCGCGTGCCGGGCGTGCCGGGCGTGCCGGGCCGCCGGCGGTGTCGCCGGGGTGCGATTGTCACGCGCGCGTCGCGGTTGTGTCTCGTCCGCGTCACGCCTACCCCGAATCGGCTCACACCAGATTCTGGCGTGTTGAATCCACGACAACAGCTGTCGATAACTCATCAGAACCTCAGGGAAACCCGCCGCCCAACGAACGCGCCGACGCGAACCACCTTAGGCCCAAACCCCACAGCCGCCCATAGGCTGACCGCTCACAGTGCTATTCTTACGTTTACGTAAAGTAGCGATTGGACAGCAGGAGGTGCCATGCCAGCACTGCGCGAGCGTGACCGGCTGAAGAAGCCAGCCGCCAACGGGACCGGGCCGCAGGTCCGGCGATTCGGAGTTCAATCCGACCACAGCAGCTACAAGTGGTGGGCTCTGTCGTGTACGAGCCTCGGGATGCTGCTGGCAACGGTCAACTCGGGCACGCTGATCATCGCGCTGCCGGTCCTGAAACGCAGCCTCGATACGAACCTGCTCGAGCTCGTGTGGGTGATCCTCGCCTACATGATCGCCTCGACCGTGCTCGTTCTGAGCGCGGGGCGTCTGTCAGACATGTTCGGGCGCAAGCGCGCCTACCTCGGCGGATTCCTCGTCTTCGCGCTCGCCTCGCTCGGCGCCGGCTTCTCCGCCAACGGGACCGAACTGATCCTCTGGCGCATCCTCCAGGGCATCGGCGGTGCGTTCCTGTTCGCCAACGCCGCGGCGATCGTCACCGACGCGTTCCCGCGCGAGCAGCTCGGACTGGCGATGGGCACGAACACGATGGTCGCGGCCGTCGGTCTCGTGATCGGGCCGGTGCTCGGAGGGGCGCTGGTCGCGATCTCCTGGCAGTGGGTCTTCTGGTTCAACGTGCCGCTCGCACTTGGCGGGACGATCTGGGCCGGCGCGATCCTGCGCGAGATCACCGGGCGCGAACGGGAGCGCGAGTGGGACCTGGCGGGCACCCTTACATTCACGATCGGCTTGACCGGCCTCGTGCTCGGCATCACCAAGGGCGGGATCTCCGGATGGAGCTCGCCGACGGTGATCGGATCGCTGATCGCCGCCGCCGTGCTGCTGCCGGCGTTCGTCGTGATCGAGCGCCATCACCGGGCGCCGATGCTGGACCTCCGGATCTTCCGCAGCCGCCTGTTCTCCGCGGCTGCTGCCGCCGCCTTTCTGAACGGCCTCGCGCGCTTCGCGCTGATGTTCGTCTTCGTCTTCTACTTCCAGGGGGCACAAGGCGACACCCCGATCACCGCCGGCGTGAAGCTCGCGCCGCTCGCGCTCGGCATGCTCGTCTCCTCGCCGTTGGCCGGGATCTGGGCCGACCGGCGTGGCTCCTCGCGGCTGATGGCGGCACTCGGGATGCTGGTCACCGGGATCGGGATCGCGCTGATGACGACGCTCCAGCGTGGCACCCCGTACCTGCCCGTCGGGACCTACATGTTCATCGTCGGCGTCGGTTCGGGAATGTTCAACAGCCCGAACACGGCGGCGATGATGGGGGTCGTGCCGCCCCACCGGCGCGGGATCGCAGCCGGGGCCCGAGTGCTCGTCCAGAACACCGGTGCCGTGATCTCGATCGCCTTCGTACTCGCCGTGATCACCGCCTCGGTCCCCAAGCTCGTGCTGTTCCGCGTCTTCTCGGGCCTCGCGCGCCACATCTCCGACCATCAGCTGTCGCCGTTCATCGCCAACATGCACACGGCCCTGTGGACGCTCGCGGTGGTCTCGTTCGTCGGCGCGGTCGTGTCGGCCGCGCGACCGTCGCACGAGGCTGAGCTCGATCTCGGGCCGGCGCCCGCAAGGGAGAGCGTGGCGGGCGCGACGGCGCCCGCCGACGCCGTCGCGACGGCGCCCGCAACCGCCTCGCCGGAAGCTCGGGCGGTGCACCGATGAGCACCGTCGACACCGAACGCCCGCTGCGGATTGGCGAGGTCGCCGAGCTGATCGGAACGACTACGCGGACGATCAGGTACTACGAGGAGATCGGGCTGCTGCCGGGATCCGCCGACCGCGAGCAGGGCAAGCATCGCTGCTACACGCAGGCCGATGTCGAGCGGGTGCGCGAGATCGTCCGGCTCCGTGACCTGCTGGGGCTGTCGCTCGACCAGCTTTCCCGGCTGCTGGAGGCCGAGAGCGCGCGCGCTGAGCTGCGGCGGGAGTGGCAGGTCGCCGACAGCCCGGCCGAGCGGAGGCGAATCCTCGACGAGGCGCTCGAACACATCGCCGTCCAGCTGGAGCTCGTGCAAGGCCGCCGTTTCGAGCTCGAGCAGCTCGAGGCCGAGCTCGTGGCCAAGCGAGAATCGGTACACGAGCGGCTCGCTGAGCTCGACCCGTAAGCGGGTGCGCCTCAGGAGCGCGGGCGGATCGGGCTGACCCCTCGCTCCGTCCCCGCGCATTCGCCACCCAACCGCGTTCCGCGCTCCGCGCACGGTAATGTTCGAGCCGCGCCGGCTCGCGTAGTGGGCCGGTGGTGTTGTTGCCGTCCGCACAAGCGGACGGGGCACCGATCTCCATCTGACGGATCCGTCACCTCCCGGTGGTCATGGACCGTCCAACCAACTTGGGCTTGAACCAGCTTGATTGCCATCATGACGAACGGTCGTCCTCCGCTAACTGGCAGGGACGCAGCTGGCGCCGGAGCGCTGATGCTCACCGTGAACCTGCTCTGCGCCGGCATCGGCGCGGGCCTCGGTGCGCTGGTGGACGCCCTGGTTGCCGGCCTGCTGATCGGGTTCTTCGTCGGCTTCTTTGTCGCGATTGCGGTTGTTGCCAAGCGCTTCCGAGATCTCTGAGTCCGCCGTGCCCCGCTCCTCGCAGACTGCCTCCAAAGGTAGTAATTTCTCGCTCACGGGCGGTAGTCATTTTTGGGGCACGAGCTATAGGATTAGCGCCCGCCTCCGGTCGACCCGCTACCCCGTCCACGGATTTGACCCGCCTCAGACACTGCACCAACGATCACGACCCAGACTGCGTCCGGACGCCGCCAACGCGGCAGCGGAGAGCGCTCGCTTGCGGACCGCGCTCCGGCCGCAGCCGCAACGGGGATGCTCCCCGACTCGCCCGCCGTGCCGCCCGCGCGACGCTGCGCGCTTCCCTGCGCGGGCAACGCCTGGGGGGCCTCCCTTGGCGGTAGGCGTCGACGCGACGTTCGGAGGACGGTCGATGGCAGTTCTGAGGTACCTGGATATCGTCCTGGTGGCAGTCGGCGCGATCCCGGCGGTCGCGCTCGGGGCCCCGTCGTTCGGCTACGCGATCGGTGGGGGTGTGTGGGTCCTCCAGCGGATCATCGCCGCGACCGACAGGCGTCTGGTGAGTAAGGCGACCACCAGTGAGCAGAAGCAGCTCGCCTTCAATCTGTTTGAGCGGTTCGGGCGGATCTGGCTGCTCGCCGGTGGGATCGTGATCGCCGGCATCGCCGGGGACCGCGCGGACGGGCTGACGGCTGCGCTCGTGATCTTCGGCGCATACTCGATCAGGTTCGTCATAACGCTGATGAGCGGCCAGCCACCGCCAAGGTCAGCGCCGTGAGCGCGATCCAGGCACCGGCGCCCGGCGGCCCGCCCACCCCCCCGGAGGGGCTCAGTACCGGCAAGAAGATCCTCTACTCGGTCGTCGGGGTGTGGCTCGGCGGGATCGTCGTGTTCGCGGTTCTATTCGGGGTCACGGCGCACAAGGCACCGAGCATCGCCACCGGCGTGTTCTCGCCGACCGACGAGTTCAAGCTCGACACCTGGTTCAAGGTCGGCCCGATCGACTTCAACAAGGGCGTCCTCTACCTGCTGATGACCACCGGGATCACGCTCGCCGTGATGGTGTACATCTCCAAGCGGCTGCGCGACCGCCCGGGGCGCCTCCAGGTCGCGGTCGAGGGTTTCTACAACCTCACGCGAAGCATGGCCACGGAGAACATGGACGACACGATGGCGAAGAAGTACTTCCCATTGATCGCCACGCTATTCGTGTTCATCCTTGTCAGCAACCTGATCGGCTACATCCCGTTGCCGGTTGACTCGTCGGAGAAGTTCAATCTGTTCGGGGCGCATATCCCGTCGCTACAGATCTATGCGACCGACACCAATGTCGCGTTTCCGCTGATTCTCGCTCTCGGCGTCTTTATCCTCTCCACTTACGAGGGCATCAAGCACCACGGTCCGTTCGGCTACCTCAAGAGCCTGATGCCGGGTGGCGTCACCGGCCCGATCGTGCCGCTGATCTTCGGGATCGAGATCCTGTCGAACTTCCTGCGCCTGGTCTCGCTGACCGTCAGGCTCTGGGCGAACCTGCTGGCCGGCCACCTGTTGATCGCGTTCATGGGCGGCGAGCTCGGTGTGCTCGTCGGCCTCCAGCTTGTGTCCTGGTTCCTACTGCCGATCGGGATCGCGATCTTCCTCTTCGAGGCCGTGCTGATCGCCGGCCTCCAAGCATTCATCTTTGCCATCTTGACCGCCATCTATCTCGGTAGCGCGGTCTCGAGCCATTAGCAATCACAAGGAGCTTTCGAGTAAATGTTCTTGATCCACTTCCTCACGATCCTCCACCCGCTTTTCGCCGTGGTGGATCCCAAGACCTACGGCGAGGACGGGGGCCGTGCGATCGCCCTCGGCGTCGGTGCGGGTGGCGGTGCCGCCGGCGCGGGCGCGGGCATCGGCAGCGTGTTCGGTAGCGCGATCCAGGCCAAGACCCGTCAGCCCGAGCTGCGCCAGGACATCGAGCGCGACCAGTGGCTCGGCTTCGCGCTGACCGAGGCGACCTTCTTCTACGGTCTCGTCGGCGGCTTCATCGCCTTCTTCCTCTAGGCCGAAATGAACGCCGCCGCAGCACACCTCCCGGTCGCCGCCAGCGGTTCGTTCCTGATCACCCCCAACGTGGGGATCATGATCTGGACGCTGGTCGTCTTCGCGATCTCACTCTACGTTCTCAACAAGGCAGTGTTCCCGCGAATCCGTGACGCGCTCGATGCGCGCGCGAGCGCTGTCGCGGAGTCGATCGACGCCGCAGAGCGCACGCGCAAGCAAGCGGATGAGCTGCTCGAGGAGTACCGCGAGCGCCTACAGGAGGCTCGCCAGCAGGCCGAGGAGATCCTCGCCCGCGCACAGAAGACGGCTCAGGCCCACGAGGCACGGGCGCGCGAGGAAGCGGAGGCCAAGCACCAGGAGGCGCTCGAGAAGACCAAACGAGACATCGAGGCGGAGACGCGGCGGGCGATCGCGGAGATCCGGCGCGAGGTCGCCGACCTCACGGTCCTCGCGACGGAGAAGCTCACGCGCAAGGTTCTCACCCAGGACGATCAGCGCCGCCTCGTCAAGGAAGCACTCGACGAGCTCGACTTCGACGCGCTGAGCGTCGCCGGAGAGGGTCACTGATGTACGGCCGCCATAGTCAGGGGAGGCGTGGCTGATGGAGGAGGTAGCCCAGGTCTACGCCCGATCGCTGTTCGAGGTGGCCAAGGAGCACGATCTGCTCGACGGCGTACGCGACCAGATCGACCAGTTCGCGGCGGCGCTGGACAAGCACCGCCAGATGGCCGTTTTCTTCTTCTCCCCGTACTTCTCGAGCGAAGAGAAGAAGAGCGGGCTCGAGCGTGCTGTCAAGGACGGCGACGTCATCTTCATGAACTTTCTCGAGGCGCTGATCGAGCGCCACCGGATGCCCGCCATCTTCCGTATCAGGGCCGAGTTCGAGCGCCTCTGGGACGAGGAGAACAAGCGACTGCCGGTGCAGATCACGAGCGCGTTCGCGCTCGACGAGGCCACGGTGCAGAGCATCGGCGATCGCATCTCCGAACAGACCGGCCAGACGGTGGAGCTGTCCAGCACCGTCGATCCGGATCTGCTCGGCGGCATCGTATTGCGCGTCGGGAACGTCATCCTCGACGCATCGATCCGCAGCCGTCTCAACCAACTTAGAAAGACTGTCGCGCAAGCCGCCTAGCGCGCCGCGCGCCCCGCCAAGGAGCCACTGACCAAAATGCAGATTAATCCCGACGAGATCACCTCAATCCTGAAGAGCCGCATCGAAGGAATCGACCCGGCTGGGGCCGAGCTGACCGAGGTCGGAACCGTGCTCTCCGTCGCCGATGGCATCTGCCGGGTGCACGGGCTCGAGAACTGCATGTCGCTGGAGATGCTCGACCTGCCACATGACGTGACGGGGCTGGCCCTCAACCTCGAGTCCGACAACGTCGGCGTGGTGCTGTTCGGCGAGTGGGAGAAGATCGTCGAAGGTGACACGGTGAAGCGCACCAACCGCCTGCTCGAGATCCCGGTCGGGGAGGCGATGCTAGGTCGCATCGTCGATCCGCTCGGCAACCCGCTTGACGGCAAGGGCGAGATCGCAACGACAGAAACACGCCCGGTGGAGCACAAGGCACCCGGCGTAGTCCAGCGCCAGCCGGTGAAGGAGCCGATGCTGACGGGCCTGAAGGCGATCGACTCGATGATCCCGATCGGCCGCGGCCAACGCGAGCTGATCATCGGCGACCGGCAGACGGGCAAGACCGCGATCGCGATCGACACGATCATCAATAACAAGGACCGCGATCTGATCTGCGTCTACGTCGCGATCGGACAGCGCAAGTCGACCGTGGTCGCGCTCGCGAAGGTGCTCGAGGACGCGGGCGCGATGGACAACACGATCATCGTCATGGCCGCTGCCGACGAAGCAGCGCCGATCCAGTACCTGGCGCCATACGCGGGCTGCGCGATGGGCGAGTACTTCCTCTATAACGGCAAGGCCGCGCTCGCCATCTACGACGACCTGACCAAGCACGCGTACGCGTACAGGCAGATGTCGCTGCTGCTGCGCCGCCCGCCCGGCCGCGAGGCATACCCCGGAGACGTGTTCTACCTGCACTCGCGCCTGCTGGAACGCGCGGTGAAGCTCAACGCCGATCTCGGTGGTGGATCGCTGACGGCTCTGCCCGTGATCGAGACGCAGGCGGGCGACGTGTCCGCGTACATCCCGACGAACGTGATCTCGATCACCGACGGGCAGATCTTCCTTGAACCGAAGCTCTTCTACTCGGGCGTACGGCCGGCGATCAACGTCGGGATCTCGGTCTCCCGCGTCGGTGGCAACGCCCAGATCGGGCCGATGCGGAAGGTCGCGGGACGCCTGAAGCTCGATCTCTCGCAGTACCGGGAGCTCGAGGCGTTCTCGCAGTTCGGCTCCGAGCTCGATCCCGAGACGCAGCGCACGCTCGCGCGCGGTGAGCGCCTCGTCAAGGCGCTCAATCAGCCCGAGCGCCGCCCGATGGCGGTCGAGGACCAGGTCGTGCAGCTGTTCGCCGCGACCAACGGCTACCTCGATCGAATCGGAGTGGAGAAGGTCGAGCGTTTCCTCACCGAGCTGACCGACTCGGTGCAAGGAAGCGAGACTGAGCTGCTGGAAAAGATCGCCGGCGGAGACTGGAGCGATGGCACGCAGGCGGAGGTCGACAAGGCGGTCAAGCAGTTCGCCGAGGATTTCGGGTTCGATCTCGACGAGGAGGGGCACGTCCTCGATCCGCACGACGACGTGCCACGCGCCACCGGACGCACGGCTGCCGAGGCCGACGAGACCGGCGATCAGGACGACGACGCGCCAACCGCCCAGGCTGCCTAGTGGTCCGTCCCGGAAATAACTGGACATTCGAGGCACCCCTGGCGGCGCCTGCGCGGGCTTGCGGCCCGCTCGGCATCCGGCCTCGCCCGATCGGGCCGCGCCCGCGTCATCCGGCTGTCCTCGGACCCTCAGGTAGCGCTGCTACCTATCGGGTCCTGCGTCCTCGCCAGGCATCCACCAGTGGCACCTCTCGGTGTCCATCTATTTCCGGGACGAACCACTAGATGCCCGTCTCGCAACGCGACGTTCGCAACCGCATCGCGTCGGTCAAGAACATCGAAAAGATCACGCGCGCGATGCAGATGGTGGCGGCAGCGCGGTTGCGGCGCGCCGAGCAGCGGATCGCAGCGCTACGGCCGTACGCGAGCGCGATCCGCCGGATGACACGCGAGGCCGCCGAGGCCGCGGGCTCGGTCCCGCGGCTGCCGATCCTGACCGAGCACGACCAGGTCAACCGCGTCGGTCTGCTGCTGGTCGCCGGCGATCGCGGGCTGGCCGGCGGATTCAACTCGAACATCGTCCGTGCGGGCGTCGCGGCCGGTCGCGAGCACGAGGCGAACGGCCGTGAGGTGGTCTATTTCGCGTCGGGCCGGCGTCCCGCTTCGTCGCTGAGCTTCCGCGGTCTCGAGCCGGCGGAGAGCTTCATCGGCTTCACCGACCGGCCCGCGTACGCCGACGCGCGCAGGATCGCCGAGCGCCTGATGGCGGCATACGTTGACAACGACGTAGACCAGGTCGAGGTGTTCTACAACGGCTACGTCTCGCCGATCGCCCAGGTCGTGCGGCACGAGACGCTGCTCCCGCTCCAGCAGGCCACGCTGCTGGCTGAGGACGACACCGATGCCGGTTCGGCCGATGAGACCACGCAGCGCTCGCCGGTGGATTACGAACCAGCGCCCGAGGTGATCCTCGAGCGCCTGATTCCCGATTACGTCGAGGTCTCGATCTTCCGGGCGCTGCTCGAGTCGACGGCCTCCGAGCACGGCGCTCGGATGACCGCGATGCGAAACGCGACCGACAACGCAGGCGAGCTGATCGAAGATCTGACGCTCGAGATGAACCGGGCCCGCCAGGCCGAGATCACCCAAGAGATCATGGAAGTGGTCGCCGGCGCCGAGGGCGTCGGCTAGACCCCAGAACTGGAGAAAGATGTCTGCCACCACTGAGACCGGCGCGCAAGCGCCTAAGAACGTCGGCCGGATCGAGGAGATCCAGGGCGTCGTGATCGAGGCAGTGTTCCCCGACAAGCTGCCGCTGATCAACCACGCGATCACGGTTCGCCGGCCCGACTCCGCCAAGGCCGAGGAGGACGAGGACATCGCGGCATCGGAGTCCGACGTGCTCGTCTGCGAGGTTCAGCAGCACCTCGGCGACGACCGCGTCCGTGCCGTCGCGATGGACACGACCGACGGCCTCGCGCGTGGCGCAGAAGTGGTCGACACGGGCGCTGCGATCACCGTGCCGGTCGGCCCCGAGACGCTCGGACGGATCTTCAACCTGCTTGGCCAGCCGATCGACCTCGGCGAGCCGATCTCAGCCTCGGTGAAGCGCTGGCCGATCCACCGTGACGCCCCGACCGTCGAGGAACTGACGCCGACGACCGAGATGTTCGAGACCGGGATCAAAGTTGTCGACCTGCTCGCGCCTTACGCGAAGGGTGGGAAGGTGGGCCTGTTCGGAGGGGCCGGCGTTGGCAAGACGGTGATCATCCAGGAGCTGATCCACAACCTCGCGCAGGAGCACGGCGGCCTGTCGGCCTTCTGCGGCGTCGGCGAGCGCTCGCGCGAGGGCAACGACCTGTGGCTCGAGATGAAGGAGTCCGGGGTGCTCGAGAAGACGATGCTCGTCTTCGGCCAGATGAACGAGCCGCCCGGTGCGCGCATGCGCGTCGCGCTCTCGGGTCTCACGATGGCCGAGTACTTCCGCGACGAAGAGGGGCAGGACGTCCTGCTGTTCATCGACAACATCTTCCGTTTCGTGCAGGCCGGATCCGAAGTCTCGGCGCTGCTCGGCCGGATGCCGTCTCAGGTGGGCTATCAGCCGACGCTGGCGACGGAGATGGGCCAGCTTCAAGAGCGGATCACCTCGACGCGGAGAGGATCGGTCACATCGATCCAGGCCATCTACGTGCCCGCCGACGACCTCACCGACCCTGCGCCGGCGTCGGCGTTCGCGCATCTCAACGCGACCACGACGCTGTCGAGGGCGATCTCGGAGAAGGGCATTTATCCCGCCGTTGATCCGCTCGACTCGACCTCGACGATTCTCAAGGCGGACATCCTCGGCGAGGAGCACTTCAACGTCGCCAACCAGGTGAAGGAGGTGCTGCAGCGCTACCGGGAGCTGCAGGACATCATCGCGATCCTCGGGATCGACGAGCTCTCAGACGAGGACAAGGTGACCGTGAACCGGGCCCGGAAGCTCGAGCGGTTTCTCTCACAGCCGTTCTTCGTCGCGACGCAGTTCACCGGCATCCCCGGCGAGTACGTCCCGATCGCCGAGTCGATCCGCGGCTTCAAGGAGATCCTCGACGGCAAGCACGACGAGGTGCCAGAACGGGCGTTCTTCATGAAGGGCACGATCGACCAAGTGGTCGCCGACGCGGGCTAGCGGGCACGACCATGGCGCACACTAAGTTCAGGGTCGAGGTACTGACGCCCGAGGGCGAGGTCTTCAACGACGAGGTCGAGATGCTTTCGACATTCACCGCTGACGGCTCGATCGGCGTTCTCGCCAACCACTCGCCGCTGCTGGCGATTCTCGACCCGACCGAGCTGCGCCTCTACCGCACCGAATCCGAGATTGTCCGCTTCGCCCAGGCCGAGGGCTACATGCAGGTCTCGCACAACCACGCGCTGCTGCTCGTCGAGGAGGCTCACGACCCAGCGGCCCTCGACCCCGACGAGCTGCGCGAGCGGCTCGCGGTGGCCGAGCGGGACTATGAGGACGCAGCGGAGAACACCGAGCGACGGCGCATGGCCGGCCGTTCGCGGCGCCGGCTGGAGGCGTTCCTGCGCATCGCCTCATCGGCCGGTTGAGCTCTCCCGGCGCGTGCCGGCCCGCCAGGCCGCCGGGAGCGTCGCGGGGCGTGCGATTGTCGCGCGCGCGTCGCGGTTATGTCTCGTCCGCGTGATTTCTAGCCTGAATCGCCCCACGCCAGAATCTGGCGTGATGAGAAGACGACAGCAGTTGTCGACAACTCATCACGAGCCCAGGGAAACCCGCCGCCCGATGCAACTTTCAGGCGCTTAGCTGAGCGTCAGACACGCTCCGTATCCTTCACAAATTCATGACCGACGAGTGTGTGCTTGCCGAGCGACTGATCTCGTACGACACATCGCGCAAGGACGAACTCGCCGCAGCGGCAGGATTCGTCAAAGGGTGGCTCGAATCCCGTGACATCGAAGTGCGTGAGCACGATCACAACGGTATGCCGGTCCTTGTGGCCGAGGCTGGGGCGGCTTCGGTTCCGTGCGTCGTGCTGCATGGTCATCTGGACGTAGTCCCCGGCCGCGCCGAGCAGTTCAAGCCGCGGATCGAAGGCGATCGCCTGATCGGTCGCGGCGCTTATGACATGAAGGGCGGCCTCGCGGCGATGATGTGCGCGCTCAAGGACGTGGCGAGCCAGGATCGGGTCCGCGTGCGCTTCGTGTGCGTGCCCGATGAGGAGTCAGAAGAGCTCGACGAGCGCTCGACCGACGACGTCGTCAAGCGAGGCCTCGGCGGTGACTTCGCAATCACGGGCGAGCCCACCGACCTGCATATAGGGGTGGAGGCGAAGGGCGTGCTCGTGATGCGGATCGAGGTCCACGGTCGCGCCGCGCACAGCTCGACGCCATGGCTCGGGGACAACGCGGTACTGAAGGCGATCGACGTCTTCCGCGCGATCGAGTCACTTCCATTTAGTCGCGAGTCATCCGAGATGTTCGATCGCCCGTCGATCAATCTCGGACGGATCGAGGGTGGTGAGGCGCTCAATCAGGTTCCGGAGCGGTGCTGCATGGCCGTCGACGTGCGCTACCTCCCGGGTCAGGATCCCGGCGACATCCTCGCTCAGGTGCGTGCGATCGCGGACATCGACGTCACGCGGACCTTCATCCACCCGCCGGTCACTGTCGCCCGGACCAATCCCTACGTTCGCGCGCTGTGTGACGCGGTGTCGAGGTCACTCCCCGATCGGGAGGTGATGAGCGTCGGCCGCGACGGTGCCTCGGACGCCGCCTCATTCATCGAGGCCGGCATCCCGGCCGTCGAATTCGGACCTGCCGGGGCCGGCCATCACGGGCCCGACGAATGGGTCTCGATCATCTCCCTGGCGCGCTATCGGCGCGCCCTCGGTGACTTCGTGCGGGCGCTGCCGATCTGGCTCGCGGATGGCGCCGGCGCGGACCCCACCTTTCGCGAGGCCCCCGCGCCCGCGCCGGGCGGCCTGCGCGCGATCGAGGGAGGCCGGTGAGCCTGATCCCGAGGTCCGGCGGCGGTGCGCTCTGGCGGTTCGCGCTCGCTGCCGTGATCGTGGTCATCTTCACCGCTACCACGACGGCAGTCGCCGGCCTGCTGGAGTTCAAGCAGATCGCAAAATACGTAGCAGCGACGCCGGCGATCAAGCACGCACGAGTCGTCGTCCCGACCCCGGGCGCGCCGCAGACGATCCTGATCCTCGGATCAGACCACCGTGCAGGCGCGCCGCAGAGCGCGGCCAACACCGACACGATCATGCTCGTCCGCTTGAACGCGAGCTCTTCCACGATCAACGTGATGTCGGTGCCGCGTGACCTGATGGTCGACATCCCGTTGCCCGACGGGGCGTCCGAGACCGCCAAGGTCAACGCCGCGTATTCGATCGGTGGGCCGAACCTGGTCGTCAAGACGCTGCAGGAGAACGTCTTCCCGTTGCTCGAGGTCAACCACATCGTCGACATCAACTTTGCCGGCTTCGAGGATCTCGTCAACGCGATCGGTTGCGTCTACACGCAGGTCGACCACCGCTACTACAACAACACCGCCTATACCGACTACTCGAGCATCGACATCGAGCCCGGTTACCAGAAGCTGTGCGGCGCCGCGGCCCTGACCTACGTCCGCTTCCGCCACACCGACAACGACCTCGTTCGCGAGGCGCGCCAGCAGGACTTCATCCGCGAGGCCAAGGACCAGTACGGGCAGGCGCATCTGATCGATAACCGAGACAAGCTGCTGAAGATCTTCGGTGAGCACACCCAGACCGATCCCGACCTGCACACGATCGACGGCCTGATCAACCTTTTCAACCTGGTCGCGTTCTCCGACGGTCACGCGATCAAGCAGATCCCGTTCCCGACCGCGGACATCAGCTACTTCGTTGGCAGCGAGGACTACGTCACCGCCGACACGGGTGCCGAGCAGGGGGCGTTCAACCGGTTCATGGCGCCCACGGTCGCCGCCGCGCCGTCGAGTGCGCCGGCGGTACCCGGCACGCCGTCCGCGCGGGTGGCGCGCGCGCCTACCGCCGGTCTTACTCCCGACCTCAAGGACGGCGAGCTCCAGGCCGCCGCGCTCGGCAACGCGGGGATGCCCGTATTCGTGCCCAGGCTGATCGCGGAGGGGTCGGAGTACTGCTCCGGGGAGCTCG
>Ga0302325_10001132_pt1 | contig 69353 bp, 63 predicted proteins | sample Palsa_T0_2_FD_201948 | JGI IMG/M metagenome (GOLD analysis project Ga0302325, IMG submission 201948) | Peat permafrost microbial communities from Stordalen Mire near Abisko, Sweden - Palsa_T0_2 | ecosystem: Environmental > Terrestrial > Soil > Palsa > Peat permafrost | place: Sweden: Abisko...
CCGATTTCGCCGCCGCCCTGGGTGGCTGGGAGTGGGACGTTGCGCTGCTGCAGGAGGTGCCGCCTTGGTGGCCGCCAGTGCTGGCACGTGCCGCAGGGGCAGACCAGCGGCTGGTGATGACTTCGCGCAACCAGCTGCTCCCTTTGCGCCGGGCCCTGGCGACCCGTTGGCCGGATCCGATGCGGTCCGGCGGCGGCGGTGCCAACGCAATCCTTGTCCGGGGCGCGACAATCGCCGAGCACCGTGGCCTGCCGCTGTGCCGGCTGCCCGAGCGGCGCTGGCTGCACGCGGTCCGGCTCAGCAGCGGGATCTGGGCCGCAAACCTCCACGCCACCGCCCACCATCCCGCGCGTGCCGCCCGGGAGGCCGCACGCGCCGCGGCCACTACGCTGGCGTGGGCGGGCGAGGCCAATGGGGCGGCGACGGACGTGGACGCTTTTGACCACCTACACGGTGGTCAAAAGCGTCCAGCCTTGCTCGGTGGCGACTTCAACCTCCGCCGGCTCGAGCTCGACGGCCTGCGGCACGCCGGCGGCCATGATGTCGACCACGTCTTCGCGACCGGGCTGACACCGGTTGGCGACGCGCAAACGCTCGACAGCGGGAGGCTGTCCGACCACAGGCCGGTGATCGTGGTGCTGGAGGGCTAGTGGGGCAGCACTATTCCGAGCCCCGCCCCGCGCGCAGTCCGAACCCACGCAGCATCAGCAGCGCGCGCTCCCCGAGCGTGCCGTGGGCGGGAAGGACTCCGAGCTGGGTGGCGGCGTCGTAGAGGTCAAAGAAGGCACGGGCGCGCAGCAGCAGCTCGTGCTCGACCTCGGCGTAGACGACACACTGAACGACGAGGAAGCGATTGCTCGCCGGCAGGCCCTCGAGCGGGGCACGGTGCGTGCCGAGCAGCTTGCATGGCGCGGCGATGTAGCGCTCGTTGAACACCCGCTCGCCGGTGCGCTCGAGTCGCGCGTCCGGAAAGGCTGCCCAGAGCCGCTGAGCGTGCGCGACGAGCGCTTCCAGGTTCTCGAGCGGCTGTGCGACGGTGGGATCCTCGTAGTGCACGCGATCTGCGCAGACGGGCTCGAAGGCTTCCGGATCCTTGCTCGACCAAGCGGCCTCCCAGCGATCGATTACCTGCTCGATGCTCACTCGGCGCCGACCGCCTCCGCACCCGGGGCCTCGAGGTTCGGCAGTCCCACATCCGGCGTCGATGCTTCGGCATAACGCCGGCGGGGAATCCTGCCGGCGGCGCGGGCCAGGCGCCCGGCCTCGACGGCCGCCGCGATCGCGTGCGCCATCGTGACCGGATCGTGAGCGCGAGAGATCGCGCTCGCGCACAGCACCGCGTCGCAGCCGAGCTCCATCGCAAGCGCGGCGTCCGAAGCGGTTCCCACGCCCGCGTCGAGGATCACGGGGACTCCGGATCGCTCGATCAGAATCGACAGGTTGTATGCGTTCTGGATCCCCATCCCGCTTCCGATCGGTGACCCGAGCGGCATCACCGCGGCGCAGCCCACGTCCTCGAGCCGGCGCGCGAGCACGGGGTCGTCGGTCGTGTACGGGAGGACCACGAACCCGTCGTCGACAAGGGTCTCGGCCGCCTCGAGCAGCTCCACCGCATCCGGCAGGAGTGTACGGTCGTCGCCGATCACCTCGAGCTTGATCCAATCGGTCTCGAATGCCTCGCGGGCGAGCTTGGCCGTAACCACGGCATCGCGCGCCGTGAAGCAGCCTGCGGTGTTCGGCAGTACCGCGACGCCGGCCGCATCGAGGACGTCGAGAATCGAGCTGGCGTGCGGGTCCAGCCGCCGCAGCGCGACCGTGCACAGCCCGGTTCCGGTCGCCTGCAGCGCGGCCGCGAGGATCTCGTGGTTCGCGAACCCGCCTGTGCCGAGTATCAGGCGCGAGGGCAGCGCGCGGCCGGCGATGACGAGTGGGTCCTCCATTGCTCTTATCCTCCCTGAATCGCTCCGACGACCTCGATGCGGTCGCCGGTGCCAACCGACGTCGTTAGCCATTGGGTGCGGGGGACGACCTCGCCCTGAACCGCCACGGCGACTCCACGGGCGACGCTCGGCACGCCCAGCGCCGCGAGCACGCCGGCGACGGTGGCGCCGTCCGGCACCTCCGTCGCGGTGCCGTTGACGGCCACGATCATCCGGCGTGCACCCCCGCCGGCGCGGACCCCGCCCGCGCGAACCCCGCCGGCGCGAACCCCGCCGGCGCGAACCTGGTTGGCGCGACCGACGCGAGCTCGGCGCCGAGCGGCTCACCAAGCAGGGAAGAGACGATCACCTCGGCGGTCAGCGGCGCCAGCAGGATCCCGTTGCGGTGATGGCCGGTTGCCCAGTAGAGCCCCGGGATCGCGCCCGCCCCGATCGCCGGAGCGCCGTCGGGCGTGGCAGGACGCAGCCCCGCCGAGCACTCGTCGATCTGAAGCTCGGAGAAGCCGGGCACGATCTCGATCACGTCGCGCAGCAGCTCGAACACGGCGCCGGCCGTGACGCTCGTGTCGAAGCCACGCTCCTCCATCGTCGCGCCGAGCACGTACCTGCCGTCCCCGCGCGGCACGACGTAGCCATCGCGCGTGCGCAACACGTGCTCCAGCAGCCCCGGACCGGCCGGATCATGCAACCGGAGAATCTGGCCCTTGACGGGGCGGATCGGCAGCCGCGCGGCGGCCGGGAGACCCTCGAGCCGACCCGACCAGGGACCGGCCGCGACGACGAGCTGCGTGACCTGCAGGTGCTCGCCTCCGGAGAGAACGACGCCCGCCACGCGTCCGTCCTCGACCGTAACCGCTGTCACCTCGATGCCTGAGCGGAGCACGCCGCCGGCACGCTCCAACGCCTCCGCGAGGGCGGCGGTCACTCTTCGCGGATCGATCGCGTGGTCGCCTGGGATCTCGAGCGCGAGCCGCAGCGCCGGCGCCAGCGCCGGCTCGATCCGGCGGGCGGCGCTCGCCCGCAGCCGCCGCACCTCGAGTCCGAGGCCGCGGCGCATCTCGAACTCGCGCTCGAGCGCCTCTGCCTCGTCCCCGTCGCGGGCGACGGCGAGGGTGCCGCAGCGCAGATAGCCGAGATCTTGTCCTGACGCCTCGGAGAGCGCGGCCACGAACTCCTGGTACGCGTCAGCGCTGCGCAGCCCGAGCGCGAGGCCGGGGCGCTCGGTGAGACTTGCCTCACTGATCGGCGCGAGCATCCCGGCCGCCACGTGCGAGGTCTCGCCGCCGGGCCGGCCACGTTCGAGCACGGTGACGAGCAGGCCCGCGCGCGCGGCACGCCAGGCCACGGCAAGACCGATCACGCCGCCGCCGATCACGACGACGTCGGGAGATGCTCCGTTAGCGCTCTGCATTTGCTTCCTCCCTGCGCGGGCATTACCCCGATCAGGTTCAGACGGTCGGCGGATCTGTGCTTCCGCCCTCTCAGCCCAACGGTCGGGCTCCCGTTACCTGCAATGGTAGCGCCACCGGCATGGCAGACTTGGTCTGTGATCGACCGCCGTCAACGTCTGCGTGACTCCCGCCTTTACCTGGTGTGCGACGCGCGCCCGGAGTCATTTCTCGAACAAGCGCTGTGCGGCGGCGTCGACATCGTGCAGCTACGGATCAAAGACTCGCCCGATGCCACGATCGTGGGCTCAGGCGAGCGCTTTGCTCGCCGATGCGCCGAGCACGGAGCGCTGTTCATCCTCAACGACCGGCCCGATCTGGCGGCCGAGATCGGAGCCGACGGCGTCCACATCGGTCAGGACGACGGGTCCGTGGAGAGCGCCAGGGCGATGATCGGCCCCGACCGGCTCCTCGGGCTATCGACCCACACTCCCGCGCAGGTGCAGGCGGCTGCGGGCGTCGACTACATCGGCGTCGGCCCAGTGCACGAGACGCCTACCAAGCCGGGCCGGGCCGCCGTCGGACTGGCACTCGTCCGCCATGCCGCGGAGCACGCTCAGGTGCCGTTCTTCGCCATCGGTGGAATCGGCATCGGAAACGTCGCCGAAGTGAGCGCTGCGGGCGCATGGCGCATCGCCGTCGTCCGCGCACTCACCGAAGCGGATGACCCGATCCGCGTGGCGCGAGAGCTGCGTGGCGCGATCGAGACCGGGCGAACGCGAAGCGGGGCGGGAGTTGGGGCAGCGTAGCCGCAAACGCGGGCGCCGCGAGAAACCTGGGGTCGCGACCGCCGAGGCGGCCGCCCCCCGGGCGAGCCGGTCCGAGGAACGCAATCAGGCGGCACGGTCGGCCCTGGTCCCACTTGCACCCGGGGAGCGTCCCTGGGCGGTTACGGTCAGTGCGATCCTGGCGACGGCGTTTGGCGGCTACAACCTCGTGATGTTCCTGCTCGGGACCAAGCTCTCGCTCGACGGGAGGAAGCCCGGGACGGCGGGAGTCCTCCTGTTCGCGCTGGTCATGTTCACCTGCGCCGTCGGCATGTGGCGCCTGCGGTACTGGGCGGTGCTCGGCTTCCAGGCGCTGCTGGCGTTCACGCTGCTGATCTTGGCCCGCTCCCTGATCCTCGTGTCGAACCTCGAGGGCCTGGCGGTCTGCCTGGGCGGCCTGGGCGTGGGCGGCTTTCTGTTCTACAAGCTGGTGAGGGCGCTAAGCCGGATCCAGCTACCCGCCAGGGAACGGCGCTGATCGCAGGATCACGCTCGTTCCGCCGACCCGAGCGGCGACTGAGATAGGCTGGAAGCGATGCCGGATACCGCATACGACTGCGTCGTCATCGGCTCGGGCCCGGGCGGCTACGTAGCTGCGATCCGCGCCGCGCAGCTCGGGATGAAGACCGCTGTGATCGAGAAGGACCGCGTCGGGGGACGCTGCCTCAACTACGCCTGCATCCCCGCCAAGGCCGTCCTGCGCGTCGCCGACGTCCTCTCGGAAGTTCGCGAGGCGGGCGACTACGGAATCAAGGTGGGCGCGCCCGAGGTCGACTACGCGGCCGTCAGCGCCCGCCGCGAGAAGGTCGTCAAGACGCTGACGGGGGGCGTCTCGGGCCTGTTCAAGAAGAATGGGATCGACCTGATCGAAGGCGAAGGGGCGCTCGCCGGCGCGGGACGCGTCACTGTCGGCGGCACCGAGATCGCCGCGAAGACGATCGTGCTCGCGACCGGATCGGTCAAGCGGCCGATCCCGGGCGCGCAGTTCGGCGGCCGTGTGATCGGCACCGAGGAGGCGTGGGCGCTGACCGAGCTGCCGGCCTCGCTCGCCGTCGTCGGGGCCGGAGCGTCGGGTAGCGAGATCGCCTCGGCCTACGCCCGGCTCGGCACCGAGGTGCTCCTGTTCGAGATGCTCGACCGGGTCCTCCCGACCGAGGACGCCGACATCTCGAAACTGGTCGAGCGCGGACTGAAGAAACAAGGGATAACCGTCCATACATCGATGCCGGTCCAGGACATCGAGTCGACCGAGGAGGACGTCAGGTTCACCTATGGCGCCGGGGAGGGCGCGACGGAGTGGCTCGTGATCGCCGCTGGTCGGGGGCCCGACATCGAGGTGCTCGGACTCGAGAGCGCCGGCGTCGCCGTCGACGACCGCGGCTTGGTCAAGGTCGACGGTGCGCTGCGGACAAGCGTGCCGGGGGTCTACGCGATCGGCGACATCGTGCCCGGCCCCGCGCTCGCGCACAAGGCCTCGGACGAGGGCATCATCGCAGTGGAGGACGCCGCAGGGCTGCAGACGCACCCGATCGAGTACGTCGACGTTCCGCGCGCCACGTTCTGCACGCCTAACGTCGCCAGCTTCGGGCTCACCGAGGCGCAGGCGCGCGAACAAGGTCATGACGTTGTCATCGGCAAGGTCCAGTACGGCGCCGTCGGCGCCGGCACGGTATATGGCGACCGGACCGGACTGGTCAAGATCGTCGGCGACCGGAAATATGGCGAGCTGATCGGCGGCCACATCGTCGGGACCAAGGCAACGGAGCTGATCCAGGAGCTTGTCAACGCACGCGCGCTCGAGGGCGGCTACCCCGAAGTGGCGCGGATCATCCACGGCCACCCGACGTTGTCTGAAGCGGTCATGGAAGCGGCCCGGGCAGCGGACGGGTGGCTGATCCACGGCTAGCGGTGACGAGCGCGAGCGCGCGCGTCACTCCGATCTTCTACTACGAGCTCACCAGCCCGGCTTGCTATCTCGCGGCCGAGTGCATCATGGCCGAGCTTCCGGTTGTGCCCGAGTTCGTGCCGGTGCTGTGGGATCCGGTCGTCGACCCCGACCGCGGACTGATCGAGCGACTCGCCGCCGAGCGCGGCCTGCAGCCGCTGCGATGGCCCGACCCGTGGCCGCCGGAGGGGCGCACGGCGATGCTGGCGGCGACCTATGCGAAAAGGATCGGGCGCGCCGTCGCCTTCTCACTTGCCGCTTTCCGTCAGGCCTTTGCGGGTGGTCGGGATCTCGGTGACGAGGACACCGTCCTGATCGCCGCAGCCGCCTGCGAGATGCATCCGACCGCGGTGCTCAAGGGGATCGCGACGAGATCGGTCGCGGGTGCGCTCGAGCGTGCCAGCACGGGTGCCCGCGCCGCCGGGGTGCGCGCACTGCCGGCGATCACGGTCGGTGACCGTGTCTTCAACGGCGAGCGGGCGATCGAAGACGCCGCGGCGGCGCTGGCGCGATGAAGGCCAACCGCGCCTACCACTTGATCGTCAGCCGCCAGAGCTACGAGCCGGCTTTTCTCGCCGACGCCGACCGGGTCGACCGGGTCGAGGTCGTGTCGATCGACGACGGCGAGGTGGTCCTGTTCTGGGTCCTGCCCCCCAAGGACGCGGCGAAGCTCCTGCGTGCCCTCCGCTCGGACCTCTCCCAGCTCGGAGCGGATGAGTTCCTGGCAGCGTGGGAGGGGTCGGACAACCCATCGAGTCAGCCCCATCGGTGATCACGGGCGCACCCCGCGTACGATGCGGTTCGGATGGAGTCGCAGATAGACACGGGCGCACCGACCACGGCGAAGGGCACGGTCCGGATCGAGGAGCCAAGCCGGACGGAGCGGCTGATCGCACGCCGCGCAGCGGAGTCGCGTGCGACGGTACCCGGATTCGAGCTGACCACGATCGTCGACATGTCGGCGATCATGTCGGCGCGCAGGGATCTCCGAGCGGCGGCGGACGAGGAATCCGTGCCGTCGATGACGGCGGTGATCGTGAGGGCGTGCGCACTTGCGTTGCGTGAGCACCCACGCGCGAACGGGTGTTACCGGGACGGCCATTTCGAACTCTTCAGCAGGGTGAACGTCGGCGTCGCGATCACGGCCGGCGAGTCGTTCGTCGTGCCCACGATCACCGATGCGGACACCAAGACCGCGCTCGAGATCACCGCTCAGCTTTGCTCGCTTGCGAAGAGCGTGCGCGGCGGTACCGTCACGCCGCCCGAACTGGCAGGTGCGACGTTCACCGTGGGCAACCTCGGGATGCTCGGTGTCAGCACCTTCAACCCACCCGTCGTACCGCCGCAGGCGGCGATCCTCGCTGCCGGCGCCGCACGGCAAGTCCCGGTCGTGCGCGACGGAGATATCGTGCCCGGCTACGAGATGACCCTGACGCTGGCGTGTGACCACCGGATCCTGTACGGCGCCCATGCGGCCAAGTTCCTTGCGCGAATTCGGGCCCTGCTCGAGCTTCCGCGGGAACTACTGCCGCAATGACCGAGAACCTGGATCAAGTCGCGGGACGAATCGCCGACAAGGGACGAAAGGCGCTGATCGATCGCCTCCGCCCGGCGTTCGAGGAGGCCGCCGCCGCGCACGCCGATGTCCTCGAGCTCGACGCGGACAAGCTCGAACAGATGGTCCAGAGTGCGGCCGACCGGGCGGACGGGCTTCAGTGGCGACGGGCGCTCGCCAGCGTCGCGACCGAGGAGCTCGGGATCGGCCTCGCGGAGGCGCTCGGGCACCCCGCCGTAGCCCGGGCGCAGACGATCGTTGGTGCCCCGTCCTACGAGGAGAGCCTCGCCGCGATCACGGGGGCGAGCCCGGGCGCGAGCACGGGCGCGAGCACGCCGGAGCCCGGTGCCGAGCCGTCGTCCGACGCCGGGGCGGTGCCGGACGCCGAACCCGAGGCCGCTGCGGCGGCGGAGGCGGCTGCGGCGGAGCCCGAGGCGGCGGCCGCGGCCGGGGCGGACGCCGAGCCCGAGGCGGCGGCCGCGGCCGGGGCGGACGCCGAGCCCGAGGCGGCGGCCGCGGCCGGGGCGGCGATCGCCGGCGGCTTGGAGGTCAGCGTGTCCGTCGTTCATCTCGACGGGCTGTCGGAGCTCGACGGCCAGGAGGAGCTCGAGCTGCGGTTCACCGAGGACGGCCTGGATGTCGTTCCTGCATCCGGCGAACCGTCGCTCGCCCACTTCGCCTGGAGCGAGATCAACAGCGTCTACGTGCGACCCGAGCGTGGGCGGATGCTCCGTCGGCGCGGGGCTGGGGCGCGCCTGATCCTGAGCGCCACCGGTCGCCAGGCGAGATTCGAGGCCCGGGGAGCTGACGCCGAGGAACTCAAGCAGCGGCTGGCACCGGCCCTCGTGAAGCTCGACCTGGACACGTGAGACTCGAACCCCGCGCGGCGCTGAGCGGCACGGAATCTTCATGAGGGTCGAACCCATCGCGGCGCTGAGCGGGACGGAATCTTCATGAGGGTCGAACCCATCGCGTATAAATTCGACACGCTGCGGCGGATCGTCGAGGCGGGGCTGCTGGGGCCGACGATGCCCGATCGGCTCGTGAAGGCGGGGATCGCGCTTTGGCGCTTCGGGCCGACGCCGGCTGCCGCGTGCGTGGCGTCGGCGGCGCGTTACCCGGATGACCTCGCCGTGATCGACGAGCGTGGGTGGCTCACCTTCGGCGAGCTGCACCACCGTACGAACGCGCTCGCACACGCGCTGGCGGACCAGGGAGTCAACGAGGGCGACAACGTGGCACTGCTCTGCCGCAACCATCGTGGCTTCGTCGAGGCGACGGTGGCATGCTCGAAGCTCGGGGCCAACGTGCTCTACCTCAACACCGGGTTCGCCGGTCCTCAGATCGCCGAGGTCGTGGCACGAGAGCGGGCCGCCGCTCTGATCTACGACGACGAGTTCGCGTCGCTGATCGGCGACGCGGGCCGGCGCGACCAGCGCTTCATCGCCTGGCGAGGCGACGTCGAGGAGGATCTGCCCGAGCCGACGCTCGAGGACCTGATCGCGGCAGGCGACCCGTCCGACGTCGTGGCACCGGCGCAGCAGGGGCGCACGACGATCCTCACCTCGGGCACCACCGGCACACCAAAAGGCGCTACCCGCGCGGTGTCGGGCCTTGACCCGGTAGGTGCGCTGCTGTCCAAGATCCCCCTTCGCGCCCGCACCGTCACCGTCGACGCGCCACCGATGTTCCACGCCTGGGGCTTCGCCCACTTCCTGCTCGCGATGGCGATGTCCTCAACCCTGGTCATGCGCCGGAGGTTCGATCCGAAGATGACACTCGAGGACGTGGCGACGCACCACGCTGAAACGCTGGTGCTCGTTCCGGTGATGCTCCAGCGCATCCTCGACCTCGACCCTGGCGAGCTCGCCGGCTACGACACCTCGTCGCTCAGGGTAATCGCGCTCTCGGGCTCGGCGGTCCCGCCACGGGTCGTCGAGCGTGGCCTCGAGGTGTTCGGCGATGTGCTCTACAACCTCTATGGCTCAACCGAGGTGGCATGGGCGACGATCGCGACGCCGGAGGATCTGCACGCCTCTCCGGGGACCGCCGGCAAGCCACCCCGCGGCACGATCGTCAAGCTGTTCGACGACGACGGCAACGAGGCGCCACAAGGGGAACGGGGGCGCATCTTCGTCGGCAACGAGATGCTGTTCGAGGGCTACACAGGCGGCGGCACGAAAGACATGATCGACGGGCTGATGGCCACGGGGGACGTCGGCCACTTCGACGAGCATGGCCGCCTGTTCGTCGAAGGCCGCTCCGATGACATGATCGTCTCGGGCGGCGAGAATGTGTTCCCGGCTGAGATCGAGGATCTGATCAGCCGCCACCCGAAGGTCGTGGAGGCAGCCGTGATCGGGGTCCCCGATCCCGCCTTCGGCCAGCGGCTGAAGGCGTTCGTGGTCGCTCGCGAGGGCTCGGCGCTGACCGAGGACGACGTGAAGGACCACGTCAAGCGCAATCTCGCCCGTTACAAGGTCCCGCGTGAGGTCGAGCTCGTCGACGAGCTCCCACGCAATCCGACCGGCAAGGTGCTAAGGCGCGAGCTTCAGCGACGGGCGCAGGGCGATTAGACTCCGGCAATGCGCCGCCTGTTCGGACCGTTCTTCGTATTCGCGGGGATCATGCATTTCGTGATCCCCAGTGTGTACGAATCGATCGTCCCGGAGTACCTGCCGGCCCGACGCGCGCTCGTCTACGCCAGCGGCGTCGCAGAGATCGCCGGCGGCGTCGGCGTGCTGCACCCACGGACCCGCAGGCTCGCAAGCTGGTTGAACATCGCGACGCTGGTCGGCGTCGCCCCCGCGAACGTGGAGATGGTGCTTCACCACGAGCGCTACGAGCAGATTCCCGGCGGGCGTCCCGCTCTGATCGCGCGCCTTCCACTGCAGCTGCTGCTGATCGCCTGGGCCCGCGCGGCAGGCCGCTAGCGGCGTAGGCCTGGCGCTAGCAGCCCGCGCAGCCGGGCGCTAGCAGCGGTGGAGTGGCCTAGGTCCGCTCGAGCACCCGGATGTCGTGCGCGATTCCCTCCGGGGTCGCCTCGTCGGCGGGGAAGCCGACCCGCTCGAACCCGGAAGGGCTGATCAGGAGGATGAACGCCGAGTGATTCTCGACCGTGCCCTCCTCGGGAGCGATCGCATAGTCCTTCCAGACGACGCGCGTCAGGTACCACCGCGGCCCGTTGAGGAAGCTCATCCGGCCCGTCATCCCCTGCTTGGCCAGGAACATACGCCGGTTGGCGCGGGTGTCCTGCGAGGGGTCGACGCTGACGCCCATCGCGATCACCCCGGCGCCCTCTCGAGGCAGGTAGTTCAGTGCACCCTTGATGTCCTGAACCATCAGCGGGCACGCGTCGTGGCAGAGGGAATGGATGAAGGTCAGCACGACCACATGGCCGCGATATTGCGAGAGCGACACGCGGTGTCCGTACTGGTCGGTCAGCGAGAAGTTCGCCGCACGCAGGTTGGCCGGAAGGGTGGGCCCGTCGAACGGACTCGCAGGCGCCGTCACGGCGGCGCCCTGCGGACGATCGACGATTACCACGCAGAGTGCCGCAACCAGCACCGCGAGGAGCACGAGCAGGAAGCGCTGGGCCGACGAGCTACCAAGCATCGCCGCCAATTCTGCCACTCGCCCGTGAGAATGTCGCTGTATGACCGAAGCGTCCAGGCTGGCCGAGTACCTGCGGCCGGCGATCCGTAGCGAGCGCGTGCTCGGAGCGATCGCATCGGTGCCCCGCGACCGGTTCGTCCCCGTCGGGGCGCGCAACCAGGCCTACGAGAACGTGGCACTCCCGATCGGATCGGGACAGACGATCTCCCAACCGCTCGTCGTCGCGCGCATGCTCGAGTTGCTCGAACTACGCGACAGCGATCGGGTGCTCGACGTCGGCACCGGGTCCGGTTACCACGCCGCACTGCTCGCGCTCCTCGCCGGCGAGGTATGGACGATCGAGCGCCACGAGTCGCTCAGCTCCGAGGCCGAGCTGGCGATCCGCGGGCTCGGGATCGACAACGTCAGCTTCATAGTCGGCGACGGGTCGCGCGGCCTGCCCGAGCACGGGCCATTCGATGCGATCAACGTCGCCGCCGCGACGGGTGCGAGCGTGCCGCAGGCGCTGGAGGATCAGCTCGGCCCCGGTGGGCGGCTCGTCGCGCCGGTGGGGATCGACGGGCAGCACCTGACGCTGATCAGACGAGGCGAGGGCCGCCTCGAGGCGACGACGCTCGAGCCCGTTCGGTTCGTTCCGCTGATCATGCAGGATGACTGACCGGCGGCGCCGATACCGTCTTCGAGATGCGCCGCATGCATGCTCACGAGGTCAGGGCCACCGCGAGGATCGAGCTTGCCGATGATCTGCTGATCGAAGCCGAGAACGCCGACGTCCTGCCGAAGCTCCCGGACGCGAGCTTCGACCTGATCTACATCGATCCGCCGTTCAACACGGGCCGGGTGCAGCGTAAGCGCACCGTGTCCGCCGAGCGCGACGACGATGCCGGAGAGCGGGTCGGATTCGGCGGCCACCGGTACCGGACGCGCCTGTTGACCGACATGAGCTTCGACGACGACCGGCGCGAGTACCTGGACTTCATCGGCCCCCGCCTCGAGCACGCCCGCAGGCTGCTTGCGGTGCACGGAACGCTGTACCTCCACCTCGACTACCGCGAGGCGCACTACTGCAAGCTCGCCCTCGACGAGATCTTCGGGCGCGACTGCTTCCTCAACGAAATCGTGTGGGCTTACGACTTCGGCGGCAAGCCGAAGCGGCGGTGGCCGGCGAAGCACGACACGATTCTGGTGTACGTCCGCACCGCGGGCCAGCACCACTTCGACGCGGACGCGGTCGAGCGGGAGCCGTACATGGCGCCCGGTCTCGTGACACCCGAGAAGGCCCGACGGGGGAAGATGCCGGTCGACACCTGGTGGCATACGATCGTCCCGACCAACGGCAGGGAGAAGACCGGGTACCCGACGCAGAAGCCCGAGGGGATCGTGCGACGCATCGTCGCGGCGTCGTCTCGCGAGCACGGCTGGTGTCTCGACTTCTTCGCCGGATCTGGGACACTCGGCGCGGTATGTACAGCGCTCGACCGACGGTTCGTGCTCGTCGATCACAGCCCGAGCGCAATCGCAATCGCCGCGCGTCGACTGGCGCCGGTCGTGGAGGCGGCAGCGGGCTGAGCGCCGGCGCCGGCGTGGGGTATGCGTCCGCGGCAGCGGCCCGCTAGCGGCCGCGCCCGCCTCGCGGTCGCCGTTTCCGCGATCGTGCTCGCGCTCGCGGTGATCTTCGCCGCGGTGAGGTCGTCCGGACCGCCGCCGCTACCCCTGCCGGGCCTGGGACGCCCGGCCCCCGCCGGCGACCCGTTCGGGTACCGACCAGGGCGACAGTCGGACTTCGAGCAGCGTGCGACCGCCGGTGAGGAGTACGTCGTGTTCCAAAAGAGCCCCGGCGGCGTCCTTGCGACGGCGGCCCGCGTCGCGGCCTACCGGCCGCTCGTCGACGCCGCGACGAAGGGCACCGACATCGATCCGAACCTGCTCGAGGCGATCGTGTTCCTCGAGAGCGCCGGCTACCCGGACGCCCTGGCGGGACCGGACGCAGCCGATGCCGCCGGTCTGACCCAGATCCTCGCGCAGACCGGTCAGTCCCTGCTCGGGATGCACATAAACCTGGTCCGCAGCCGGCAGCTCACGAAAGCGATCGCGGCTGCCTACTCCCTCGGCGAGACCGGCCGCGTGATCCAGCTCCAGCGCGAGCGCGCCCGGATCGACGACCGGTTCGACCCGCGCAAGGCCCTCACCGCAACCGTGCGCTACCTGCAGATCGCCCGTCGCGACCTTGGTCGCGAGGACCTGGCGGTCGTCTCCTACCACATGGGAATCGGGAACCTCGAGGACGTCCTGCGGGATTACGACGGCGGGCGGGCGGTTCCGTACGCGCAGCTGTTCTTCGACACCGCGCCCGAGCGGCACGCCGCCGCCTACCAGCTGCTGCAGGGACTCGGAGACGACTCCTCGCTCTATTACTGGCGTGTCCTAGCCGCCGCCCGGATCATGGCGCTGTACCGATCAAACCGCTCCGCGCTGGTGCAGCTGAACGCGCTCGAGACCGCCGCCGACTCGGACGCGGAAGTCCTCCATCCGCCCGGTAGCACGACCGTGTTCACGAGCCCGAGCGCCCTCGGCGACGCATACGCGACACACGTGCTGTTACCGCTCCCCTCCGATCCGGCCAACCTCGACCTAGCCTACAGCCCGTCGATCGGATCGCTCGCGCACCGACTCGGCCAAGCGCCGGCGCTGTATCGCGGCCTGCGACCGGCGGCTCTCGACCTGTTGATCGAGCTCGCGGCGCGGGTCCACGAGCTCAGCGGATCGAAGGCGCCCTTGATCGTCGGGCAGGCGGTCACGGACACGAGCTACCAGGGCCTGCTGGGCGCGGGCGGGGGCTACTCGGTCGCCACGACCGGCTACCAGTTCGAGATCGAGCGAAGGTACGGCAGCGAGGCGCAGGCAGTCGCCTTTCAGTCGATGCTCGACCAGCTCCAGGCCCTCAATCTGATTGCCTGGGCGCGCGAGCCCACCACCATCGACGTGACCGTGGCGTCGGATGCCGGTCGTGCGATCATCGACGGGGTGTGATCGACTGGCGTCGATCACATTGGTGGATTTAGCAGAGCCAAATCCACCGGGGTCGGCTATTGCTGTTGCCCTCCGGCCGATTTCACGCGAACGCGACGCCAGTCGGATCGTCGCCGAGTCCGATGTCGATCGACTCGATCACGCTGTTGCTCGAGGGGTCGATCACCACTAGCGAGCTGGACGTGTTGCACGCGACCCAGATATCTCCTTCGGGGCTGAGCGCAGTCGCGGTCGGGGTGTGGTTGATCTGTCCGCTGCTCGAGGCACCGAGCGCGATCGTCGCCGTGACGATGCCGGAGGCGGTGTCGATCACCGACACGGTGTCGTCGTTGGCGTTGGTCACGTACGCGCTCGAGCCGTCCGCCGTGAACGCCGTGTTCCACGGGGTCGCGCCGACCGGAATGCGGGCCACCGTCCGCAGGGACGAGGTGTCGAGCACGACCACCTGGTCGTGCTCGGAGTCGGTCACGTAGGCCTGCGTGCCGTCGGGCGTGACCGTCACACCGTGCGGCTGGTGCAGCTGCTCCTGGGCCTTGCTGACGCCGCCGTTCGATGTCGTGATCGCGTATACGCCGTCCGCGCAGGTCACGAACACGAGTGAGCCGTCGGGGGAGACGGTGACCACCTGGGGTGCCTCGCCGACCGTGATCGTCTCGGTCACGGTCTGGGTTGCCACGGCGACCACCGACACGCTCTGTGACCCGCCCGGGCCGGTGTTCGGCCCCGTGTTGGCGACATAGGCCTTGGTGCCATCAGGCGTGATCGCGACCCCGTGCGGGTAGATGCCGACGACGACCGTGCCGGTGATCGTGTTGGTCGCGGTCGCGATCACCGAGACGATGTTGGTGCCCGAATCGGTCACCCACACCTCGGTACCGTCAGGCGTCGCGGCAGCACCGTATGGGTTGGTGAACCCGCTGGTGATCGCGGACGACAGCACGTACGTGGATGCGTTGAAGATCGCGACGTTGCCACCGACGATCCCGGGAACGTACGCGAAGGCGGCGGCGGTGCTCGCGTTCACGGCCTTGTTCTCCACCGCCGCGATCTTCGCCAGGTACACCTTGTCCGAAGCCCCGCTCTTGAAGTCCGCAGCGTGCGTCGTCCGGTTCTCGACGAAACGGCTGGTCGTACCCGGAAGGGCGCTCGTCCCCCGCTTGGTGATCTGGCGGCGCGCCTGCGACCTCCATGGCACCCCTGGCCGCTTGCTCTCCTGTACCGGCGGCGTCTGGTTGGCGCCTGGGATCGTCGCGGCCGGCAGCGTCTCGACCTCCGTCTCGGCCTGCCAGAACTCGTTGATCGTCGACGGCAGCTGTGGTGGGAACGTCGACGCGCGCCCGTTGGAGAACCCGAGCGCCGAGGTCAGGTCTCCGAACGTCTGGCGGCGCCAGGCCGTGATGTTCGGCTCCTGCACACCGGTCAGCGTCTCGAGGAACTGGAGCACGGAGGTGTGGTCGAACTGCTCCGTGGCGACGTAGCCGCCGACGGTCCACGGCGAGACGATGAAGCACGGCACCCGAACGCCGCCGCCGATCGGCCAATTCGGCTGGCCCGAAGCCTGGACGAACTCGCCGGGCGTGCCAGCCGGCGGAAGCGGCGGCACGACGTGGTCGAACAGGCCGTCGTTCTCGTCGTAATTGACGATGAACACGGTCTTCGACCAGAGGTCGCGGTTGTCGGCGACAGCATTCAGCTTCGAGGCGAGGAAGTTCGCCCCCGATGCCGGAATGTAAGCCGGGTGCTCGCTCTGACCCGAGGTCGGGAGGATCCACGACACGGTCGGGAGCCTGTCGTGCTTCGCGTCCCATTCGAACCGGTCCGGCGGGTAGATCGTGAGGGCGTTCTCGTACAGCGGCGAACCGGGAGTCGCGTTCTGGTAGGCGGCGAACCACTCGAGCGGGTTGGTCCCGTAGTCGTCCTCCTCCTGGTAGACGCGCCAGCTGATCCCGGCTTCCGTCAAGCGTTCGGGATAGGTCGTCCAGGTGTAAGGCTCGTGGGTGTAGGGGCTGGGCACCACGTTCGAGATGACCGGGCCGCCGCCAGTGCCGAGGGGATCGATCATGCCCGTCATCAGGTACATGCGGTTGGGCCAGGTCGGCCCGAGCAGCGAGCAGTGGTAGGCGTCGCACAGCGTGAAGGTCTCGGCCAGGGCGAAATGAAAGGGGATGTCCTGGCGCTCGTAGTAGCCCATTGTGTACCAGTAGTGGGCGGCGCCGTCGGAGATGTAGTGGGTGGGCACCCAGTCGTTGTTGAGGGCGGTGGTCGGCGCGCCCGGGGTGCCGCTCACGGTGATGTTGAGCGATTCGTGCTGGTAGGTCCACGCGTGCGAGGTCGAGGGAATCGCCTGCGAGCTGGTGCTCAGCGTGTCGAGGTGCCATGGCAGCAAGTAGCCGTCGGGGTTGTACGGATCCTGCTGGTAGAAGATCGACTTGCCTCCGGGCTGGACCAGTGCGTTCGGGTCACTGAAGCCGCGCACGCCGGCGAGCGTCCCGAAGTAGTGATCGAACGAGCGGTTCTCCTGCATGTGGACGACGACGTGCTTGACGTCTCCGAGGGAGCCGCGCCTCGGGCCCTCGGCCGCCGCCCGGGCCAGCGCCGGTGGCAGGAGCGACGACGCTAGTACCCCCCCGGCTCCGGCAGCGGCGGAACTCAGCAGGCGGCGACGGGTAACCTCAGGCATAGCAAAGCTCCCTTCCGGGCGGGCGTCGAAGCTGGCAGCTCATCCCCGGCGTGGCTGGACGGCCGGGCGCACGAGCATCCTGGACGCCGCGATCGTATGTTGTGTCCGGGGTCACTGGTGTTACCGAGGTGCGACGCTCGTGTGATCGGGGCGTAGCCGAACCTGGGCTCGCGGTCACGCCACGGTCGCGGTCGGATCGCATATCGTCTATGAGCAGGTGACCGCGGTCACGCCACGGTCGCGGTCGGATCGCATATCGTCTATGAGCAGGTGACCGCGGTCACGCCACGGTCGCGGTCGGATCGCATATCGTCTATGAGCGTGACCGATGCCGTCAGGGCCCCGGACGAGCTCTTTGCGGGCCTGCCGGACTTTCCGTTCGAGGCCCATTACCGCCCCTACGACGGGCTGCGCCTCGCGCATCTCGACGAGGGCTCCGGGCCACCGGTGGTGTTCTTCCACGGCGAGCCGACGTGGTCGTTCCTATGGCGGAAGGTAATCCCGCCGGTACGGGACGCGGGGTTCCGCTGCATCGCACCCGACCTGGCCGGATTCGGCCGCTCGGACAAGCCACTCGAGCTCGACTGGTACAGCTACGACCGCCATGTTGCCGCCGTCGCGCCTCTGCTGGAGGAGCTCGACCTTCGTGACGCGACGGTGGTAGTCCACGATTGGGGTGGTCCGATCGGGCTACGGCTCGCAGTGGAGCATCCTGACCGGATCTCGCGCGTGGTCGTGCTGGACACGGGACTGTTCACCGGGCATCAGCGGATGAACGAGGCGTGGCAGGTGTTCCGGAACTACGTGCAGCGGACCGAGGACATCCCCGTCGGCTTCCTCGTCCGCGGTGCCTGCAAGCGCGATCCAGGCGACGAGGTCGTCGCGGCCTACGACGCCCCGTACCCCAACGCCGCCTCGAAGGCGGGGGCACGCGCCTTCCCGCTGATCCTTCCGACCTCGCCAGAGATGCCGGGAGCCCTCGCCGGGCAGCGCGTCCTCGACGCTCTCCGCGACGACCCGCGCCCGAAGCTCGTCCTCTGGGCCGACTCGGACCCCGTGCTCCCGCTCGACACGGGCCGGCGGTTCGCGACCGCCCTGGGCACCGAAGTGCATCACGTCATCGCGGACGCGGGCCACTTCCTCCAGGAGGACGCCGGACCTGAGATTGGCGCGATCATCGCCGGGTGGCTCCGGGCTGGGTGATCGGGCCTCGCACCTGCGCGATCATCGCCGGGTGGCTCCGGGCTGGGTGATCGGGCCTCGCACCTGCGCGATCATCGCCGGGTGGCTCCGGGCTGGGTGATCGGTGGCCCGCTCGCCGCCTACGCGACCGACGTCTCGCGCTCCTGGGTCGAGGTCTCCGGCGCGGGCGAGGGCTCCGCCTCGGCCGACTCCGTCGGTGCTTCGGCCGAGGAGATCGTCTGCTCCATCCGCGCCTCGTATGCGGCGCGCGCGGCGTGATCGGGCTGAGCCAGGACCTGATCGCCCTTGAGTACACGCCCGACCCAGTCCGACACGAACGTCGGCACGATCGCCTTGGACCGCAGCAGGAAGCCGACCGACTTCGGCACGTACACCTCGTAGCGAGCGGTTTGCAGCGCCTCGACGATCGCGTCGGCGACGTCCTCTGGCTCGACCGACTTGAACCCCCGCATCTGCGGCAGGCCGGAGCCGAGCTCGGTGTTGACGACGATGGGCATCACCACGGTGACATCGATCCCAGAGTCGCGGACCTCTGCACGGATCGCCTCGCTGAGTCCGACCACCGCGTGCTTGGTCGCACAGTACGTGGCGCCACCCGAGACCCCTGCCTTGCCCGCCGTCGAGGCAATGTTCACGAGATGACCGGTGCCGCGCTTTGAGAAGCGCTCGACCGCAAGCTTGGAGCCGAAGATCACACCGTGCAGATTGATGTCGATCATTCGGGCAGCGGTCGCGTCCGTCTCCTCCACGAACGGGCCGATCGGCATGATGCCTGCGTTGTTGATCAGCACGTCGAGGCCGCCGAGCCGTTCCTCCACCTGATCAAGGAAACTGGCGAAGCTGGCTCGGTCGGTGACGTCGAGCGGCAGCCCTACGGTCCCTCCTCCGAGCTGCCCGGCCGTGCGCTCGGCGAGAGCGGCGTCGATGTCGCCGATCGCGACACGTGCGCCCTCGGCGATCAGCGCGCGGGCGGTGGCTCGACCGATGCCGCGGCCGCCTCCTGTGATCGCGACCGTGCGTCCGGCGAGCGATCGTGGGGTTCTTGCCATTGTTCTATTCCTCCTGTCGTAGCGGTGGCGTACGGGACCGTACAGGTCTCGCTACCGCAGTGGCTTTCGTTGCCTGATCGTTCGCGGCGAATCGGCGAATCGCGCCGAGCCGCGGTGTCGCGCCGAGCCGTGGTGGCGCCCGAGCCGCGGTGGCGCCCGAGCTGCGATCAGCCCAGTCGCGCTGCCTGCCGGTTCAGCCGCCCGATCCGGAGCCGGTCTGGCCGCTGCCCTGACCGGAGCCGTAACCGCCGCCCGAGCCAGAGCCCTCGCCGTGGCCTGAACCGCCTGACCCGTCGCCGCGGCCTGAACCGTCGCCGGGGCCGCCGCCGTCGCCAGAACCCGAACCCGAACCGTAGCCGGGGCCAGAGCCTGAGCCGCCGACATCGCCGGGGCCGGGGCCGCCGGGGCCGGAGCCGCCGGGGCCAGAGCCGCCAGAGCCGGAGCCGCCACTCCAGCCGGAGCCGCCAGAGCCAGAACCGCCACTCCAGCCGGAGCCGCCAGAGCCAGAGCCGCCGCTCCAGCCCGAGCCGCCACTCCAGCCGGAGCCCGAGCCGCCGCTCCAGCCCGAGCCGGAGCCCGAGCCGCCGGAGGTGCCGCCCGCCCTACCGCTGGCGTTGGAGGGCGAGCCGGAGCCAGATCCAGACGAACCCGAGCCGGAGCCCGAGCCGCCGGAGGTGCCGCCCGCCCTGCCGCTGGCGTTGGAGGGCGAGCCGAAGCCAGATCCAGACGAACTCCGGCCGGTCGAGGAGTCGCCCGAGGACGACGACCCTGAGCCACCGCTCGAGGCGGCGCTTCCCTGGTTGACCGATGACGTGGGCAGCGGCTGTGAGGTGGACGCGGCGGCGGGAGCGGAATACACGGGAGCGACGACCGCGGTCGGGGTGGCCGATCCGGTCGGCGTGACGCTCACGCCCCAGCTGACCTTAGGCGTGGTGGTCCCCAGCCGATGGCTCAGCGGGGCTGACAGCGGCCGCGCCAAGGCCCTGGTCGCCGCACTCCCGACGATCCAGGCGCCGGACCCAAAGCCGAAGCCACCGGCACCGCCGGCGGTTACCGAGCCGCCCGAGGCGCTCATCGACCGCATGACGCCGGTGCTGGTCTGGAAGCGCGACGTGGCGTTCTGTGAGCCGGTGGCTTCGGCGAGATGGCGAAGGCGGGTAGACCCTGGGTGAAGCCGGAGGTCGTGGATGGCGAGGATCGTGCCGGTGGTCCCGACAGCGGCGAGCACCGCGGCGAGCAAGGCCTTGCCGACCACACCCTTGAGCACGGAGCCCGTGCCCAGCAGCCCACCGCCGGCCATGCTCGCGCCAGCGACGCCGCCGCCGGCTGTCGCGCCGAGAACGGCCTCCCGAAGAGCGATCGTGGGCGCCACGGGCAAGATCAGGGCCAGCCGCCGTCGCTGGCTTTCGACCTCGTGCCGGTAGTCGCGGCACCCCTCGCATTCGCGCAGGTGCCGACGCAGTGTCGTGCGACGGAGCGCGCCACCACGCATCGTTGAGAGCTGCTCGCGGATCTCGTAGCAGTCTGTGTCGCGGGCGGCGCGGCTGGCGAGCAGCGATTCGCGCGCCTGGAACACGAGGGCCTTCACCTTCCCTCTTGGTACTCCGATAACCGATCCGATCTCGTCATGGCTGAGCGCGCCCATCTCCGCGAGCACAAGGGCCGCACGCTGATCGTCGGGCAGATGGTTGATGTCGACGACCAGGTCCCGGAGGTCCTGGCGGCGCTCGACCTCGGCCGCAAGGCCATCGGTCGCCGGCTCCTCGAACTCGAGTGCCGTGCGGTCATGGCGGGCCCTGAGGATCGTCAGGCAGCGGTTCCGGGCGATCGTGAACAGCCAGGCCCGGAGGCTGATCGGTTTCCTCGACGAGATGAGGTCGTTGTATGCGGCGATGAACGTGTGCTGAACGGCATCCTCAGCTTCGTCGGTGCCGCCGAGCATGTGGCGGCAGAACGACAGGATCGCCCGGTGATGCCGGTCATAAAGCGCCTCGAAGGCGTTCGAGTTCCCATCCCGGATGAGCGCCACCAACCGATCATCCGACAGTAGCCGCAACAGCCCCGGTGATGCGAACGCTGCAACCCCTGCCGGTGCCACCCGCGGCACCGCACTAGCTTCCATGAAAGCATTATGTCGCTTTCTAGGTCAAAAAAGCTAGCCAGAAGTTGTAGGAATTCATCGCGGGCGAGATTTCGCCTCACCCCGGGGGTGGCGGTCCCGGCGGATCGACGATGTCGCGCCCGGTCGGCAGCAGCGACTCGTCCAGCTCCAATTGCCAGAAATACCGAGTAAAGGTGATCCCGGCACGGAACTCGCCGACGTGTGGCGCTACCTGCTCGCCCCGGGCAATCGCGACGATCAGCTCTGGATAGGTGCGGCCGGGAAGGGCCGCGTACATCGGCGCCGGGAACGCCCCGCCGAACCGGGCGTTGACGTCGGTGATCCCGAGGCCGATCTCCCGATCGCGGAAAGCCTGCACCGTGCACGGTCCGCGGACGCCGAGCTTCTCAACGACCCGGCGGCCGAGCTCGATCAGCTCCTGATCGGCGATCACCGTTCCCTTGATCGACTCGCCGCCACGGGATTCGATCATGGTGCGGGGGATTGCGTTCAGGCATCTGCCGTCGAGATCGGACAGGCAGTCAATCGAGAACTCGGGGCCGTCCATCAGCCACTGAACCATCGTCGGCTCGCGTACGTAGTCGACGAAGAACTCGACGGCGCGAGCGTCGTCGGCGCGGTGGATGGATCTGGCACCCGAGCCCTGGCGCGGCTTCACCATCACCGGGTAGCGGTCCACGCGCTCGCCGGGGAGCACCGTCGGCGGCGAGGGGAGATCGAGCCGCGTCAACAGGAGATGCGCCTCGTACTTGTCGAATGTCGCGCGAGCGATCTCCGGCGGCGGCACGAGGGCCGGAAGCTCCCCCGCCACCCGCGCGTGCGCAAGTACCTCAAGGTCGAGGTCGGTCAGCGGGATCACCGCGCCAATCTGGTGCCGATCGCACAGCGCGCGCAGGGCGGGAACGTACGATGGGTCGTCGAACGGCGGGACGGCGGTCCGATGGTGCGCTGCGTACTGAGCCGGCGCGAGCGGATTCGGATCAGCCGCCACCACCGTCGCGTGCTGAGCAAACGCCGACACGATGTCGTAGCGCTTGCCTACGCCGGTGAGCAGGACGCCTACGTCGCGCTCGGTGGGTGCCATCCGCCCCTCTTCCCCTTGTACAGCCCCTGCCCGCTCAGCACCGCCCGCCCCGTCATCGCGAGGATCCGGAGGTCGAGTGCCAGCGAACGGTGCTCGACATACCACAGGTCGAGCTCGATCCGCTCCGGCCACGGCAGTGCCGCGCGACCGTTGACCTGCGCCCAACCGGTGATCCCAGGTTTGACGGCCAGCCGGCCGCGCTGACGGTCGGTGTACTGGTCGACCTGCACCGGCACCGTCGGACGTGGCCCGACGATCGACATCTCACCGCGCAGGACGTTCCACAGATTCGGCAGCTCGTCGAGCGAAAAGCGCCGCAGGATCTGCCCGACACGGGTGATGCGTGCGTCGCCGCTCTGGATCGCGAGCCCGGCGCCGGTGAACTCGGCGCCGTCCACCATCGTGCGCAGCTTGTAGATCTGGAACGGCGCGCCCTGCTTGCCCGCCCGCGTCTGGCGATAGATCGGGCTACCGGGGGACTCGAGCCGGATCGCAAGCGCGATCAGGGCGACAAGGGGAGCGCTCAACGCCGAGCCGACAGCCGCGATGAGAATGTCGAGCGCCCGTTTGAGAGCCATCAGCGCGTTCCCTCCGCGGGCTCCCAGACGGCCGGCGTCCCCCGGCGCAGCCAGTCCCACAGGCCGGCGGCCAGCGATGCGGTCGTGAGGACGTAGTAGCGCGCGATCAGCAGCGGGCGCGCCGGGATCACGGTTCCGGCCACGGCCGCGAGTAGGACCGCGCCTTGCACCGCGACCGCGACCGCATAGACCAGGCCGTGGCCGAGCAGCGCGATGCTGGTCGCAAGCACGAGCACGTGCAGGAACGGGGTTGCGTACCGGAGCACGCGGTGCGAGACGATCATGAACGCGTACAGCGGGTCGTAACCGCGCGGCGAGAGCATCCCGCCCCGCAGGACGATCGGCCAGGTGTGGCTCATCATCCGCCGCTTGCGAGCGAACTCCCCCTCGATCGTCGGGACCATCTTCTCGCTCGCCCGAGCGCTCGGCTCGTAGACGGCCAGCCAGCCACGCTTGACCATGTTGAAAGGAAACGAGAGATCGTGGCCCATAATCGGGTCGACGACGAGGTAGGACTTCTTGCGGGTCGCGTAGATCGCGCCGTTTCCGCCCGTGACCGAGCGCAGGCGCGACTCGCGGGCCCGCAGGGCCATCTCGTAGCGCCAGTACACGCCCTCCTGGTTGGTGCCGCTGTCGTTGACGAAGCGGACGTCACCGCAGACGTATCCGACGCGCGGGTCGGCGAACGCGGACACGAGTCGCCGGAGGGCATCGGGCTCCCACACCGCGTTCGCATCGGAGAAGGCGACGACCTCGCCCCGCGCCCGCTCAACGGCCGTGTCCTGAGCGCGGATCTTGCCGGCGCGCGGGAGCTCAAGCACGACGTCGGCGCCGGCAGCTCGCGCTCGCTCGGCGGTGGCGTCGACCGAACCGTCGCAGGCGACGATCACCTCGAGCAGCTCCCGCGGGTAGTCGAGCGCGCGCAGGTTCGCCACGCGCCCGCCGATCACGGTCTCCTCGGCGTACGCGGGCACGATCACGGACACGACCGGTGGCTGGTCGGGCGCAGGCATCGACGCGACGCGGCGGTGCAACCGCACCAGGATCGCGAGCACCGCGCCGTAGCCGACCTGGGCGTACACGAGCAGGCCGGCCGAGCCCCAGAAGATGATCACGAGCACGGTCATAGCGGCGCTCATTGTGGCGTCAGTCACGCCAGTGTGCGATACAGCTCGAGCGTCCGCCGCGCCGCCCCGTCCCACGAGTAGGGACCGGCGGCCGCGGCGCGTGCGCCGGCGGCCAGGCGCTCGCGCGCGTCGCCGTCCTCGAGCAGCTCGGTCAGGGCCGCGCGCAGCGCGACGGGGTCATCTGCCGGGACGAGGCGCGCGGCGCCCGCGGCCGCCACCTCGGCGAAGCTCCCGACGTCGCTCAGCACGACCGGCTTGCCGAACGCGAGCGCGGTCGCCAACACGCCGGAGAAGTCCAGGCGCTCCGTCCGCGAGTAGGGGAGCACGACGACGTCGGCGCGGCGGAAGAAGGCCGGGAGCTCGGCGTCGGCGACGAACCGCGGCACGAACCGCGTGCGATCCGGAGCGTGCGCGATCAGCTCGTCGAGCGGCATCCGCGGGCGCCCAACGATCCACAGCTCGGCACCGTGCACCCCGCGCCAGGCCTCTAGCAGCGACTCGATGCCCTTGTATGGACGCATGAGGCCGAAGAACAGAACCACCGGTCCCGTGACGTCGCCGAGCTCCGCCGGCAGCGGCTCCTCGCGAGGCAGGCGCGTGAGGTGCTCGAACGCGCCGTGATGGATGACGTGGACCTTGGCCGGCTCGAGCCCGACCCCCTCGATCAGCTGGCGGCGTCCGTATTCAGAATGGGTGACGACAGCATCGACGGCCTGGTAGCAGCGCCGCTGTGCGAGCGCCTGACCGAGGCGAGGCTCGCGCGGCAGCAGGTCGTGCGCGGTCAGCACGACCGGGCGCCTGGGCAGCAGCCAGGGATCGAGCCACTGGACCGGGAGCCACTGAAAGTGCACGACGTCAGCCAGGCCGGCAGCCCGCCGGTAGCGGAGCATGTCGGGCACGTGCTCGGCGAGCTTGCCCACGCGCCGGGACAGCGAGCCCGGTCCGCCCCGCGCGTGGCGGTAGAACAGCTCACGCACCGTGTACCCGTCCGGGTCCGGCGCCGCGCCGTACGCGAACGCGCTCGTGATCAGCTCCACCTCGGCGCCGGCGCGAGCGAGTGCCGCGCACAGTGCGTGGTCATACGGCCGGGTGAACGCGGACGGATCGACCACGTGGACTCGCATCACGACTTCCGAGATCCCACGAGCGCGATTAGCCGCCGCGCGACCGATTGGGCGCTGTCCCCGCCGATCGCCTGCACGCGGGCGTCCCGGTCACGCGAGAAGCGCACCGCCGCGGGCGCGAGGGCGGCCAGGGGTGGTTCGCCGGGCCGGCGCCCGAGGAGGTCGACCAGGCAGCGCAGTGGGTGCCTGATCGCGATGTGGGCGAGCGCCATCGCGCGGCCAGCGGCCCCGTCGTCCTCGCGGTAGTCGATCCCGATGCGGTGCGAAACCTCGACCGACGCCCAGTCCGGTCGAGCGGCCGCCTCGACGCGGGCGCCGTCGAGCGCCACCGGCGGATCTCCGGGCACGGGGAAGCGGTCTGCGACGAACACGACCCGGATCTCGGGCGGGCCGGGCTCCGGCAGCCGCGGGGGGCGGTTGGAGAGGATGAAGCCGGCGAGCTCGTCCGCGGCGAGAAGCGCGTCGATCGCCAAGAAGCGAGGGTCGCGCGGGGCGGGCCTGCGCGGCACGGCGGGTCCGTGGGGCGCCGCGCTCCGGCGATGATCGCGGGCCCGCCGCCACGCCCGCCTCGATGCCCGTGCGAGCGCCGGCTCCGGCGTGAATCCTTCGTAGCGGCGAGCAAGCCATGCCCGTCCGGCGGCGTAGCCGCGCCACTGACGGCGGAGCTCGGCGAGCGTCGCCCGGTAGCGGTGCTCAACGCGCGCCTCGGGGCGGATCTCGAGCCGCCAGCCGGCTTCCTGCAGACGCCAGGAGAAATCGGTGTCCTCGGCAGCGCGGAGCCCCTCGTAGAAACCGCCGAGCTGCTCGAATGCGGCGCGGCGCACCATCAGGTTCGCGGCGGCGGCACGCGGGCGGTAGGGGTGTGCAAGGTGGGCCTCCTGTCCGAGGAAGCTTCGCGCCGCGCCGTACCGGGCGGCGAGCGTGGCGCCACCCGCGGCCGGCACCACCTCACCGGCGAGCGCGCCGACTGCGGGCTCGACGGGCGTCGCGAAGTAGGCGTCGAGCAGGCCTTCGCCGGGAATGCAGTCGGCGTCGAGAAAGAGAATGAAGTCGCCGAGAGCGTGTGCGGCGCCGGCGTTGCGTGCGTGCGCGGGCGAGCGCTCGGCGAGTGCCGTGACGACTGTCACCCCCGGCGTCGCGCGCACGGTGCCGGAATTGTCGGCCACGATCAGCTCGTCGCCTTCGCGCAGCTCGAGACGCAGCAGCGAGCTCACCGCAGCGCGAGCGTCGTCCGCGCTGCCGGCAAACGGCATCACGACGCTCACGGCCGGCCGGTTCACGGCGACACCCCGCTCACCGCCGGCCGGTTCACGGCGACACCGCGCTCCGCGTTCGCTCCGAACGCCCGCGTGCGAGCGCCCGCAGCCGCGCGATCTCCTCGGGGTGCGGAAAGCGCGACAGCAGCAGCGCGATGGGGATCGCGAGCCACGCCAGGGCGCGTAGGACGAATCCCCCGAACCCATGCGTCGGCAGCAGCAGGTCGCCGAGGACGGCGATCCCGCCGACCACGGCCACGACCTGCACGAGCCGGCGCCACTCGAACGCGACCGCGAACAGGCGCCGAGTGAAGAAGTGCATCGCACCAAGCATTACTACGTAGGAGCCGCACAGGGCGACACCAGCGCCCGCGAGGCCGAAATGCGGAAGCAGGAGCACGAGCAGAACGATGTTCGTAACCAGGCCGATAACCGCCGCGGGGAAGTTGCGCGTGGTCACCTTCGCGCGGCCGGCGATCACCAGGAACACAACGAACAGCCCATACATCGCCCAGCCGAGCGCGACCCAGGGAAGCGGCTTATATGCCGGGTAATAGCTCGCCTGAGAGGTCAGCAGACGCACGACCCAGCGGCCCTCGAGGGCGAGCCCGGCGACGATCCAGCCGCTGAGGAGGACGTAGTAGGTGGTGACGAAGCCATACAGGCGCGAGGCCTCCGCGTCGTCGGTGACCGAATAGGCCAAGGGCGGCCACGCGTACTGGAACGCCCGCACGGTGAACACGACGATCCCCGCCAGCTTGACCGCGATCGAATAGACGCCAACGGCGCTTAGACCCTTGGCGTGCTCGATGTAATAACGGTCGACAATGTTGAGGGCGTACACGGAGGCCTCCGCGGGCACCGTCGGCAGCCCGAACCGCATCAGCACCGGGAGCTTCTCGGCGCTGGTGCGAGTACCCAGGAGCCGGCGCCGGTAGGACCACCAGAGGCCGAGCAGGACGAGGGTCGAGGCGCCGTAATTGCCTAGCAGGAGTCCGCGCGCGCCGACGCCGAGGCCCACCACCAGCACGACCGATGCCGCGATCGTGATCCCGACGTTGATCAGAGAGGCGGTCGCGTAGGTGCGGACACGCTCGTCGACGCGCAGCAGTGCGTAGGCGAGCTCGAGGTTCGTGAACGACCACACCCCGAGCACCGCGATCAGGAACAACTGGGTGGCGTGCGGGACGTGACCGAGAACCAGGCGCGAGAGCGGGTCGGCGGCAGCGGCAGCGACGGCAGCGGCGATCGTCGTGGTGCAGAGCAAGAACCCCACCGCGCGCCGGACGAGCGCATCCCGGCGAGGCTGATCCTCGTCGGTGTAGTAGTAGCGCAGGAACGCCTCGATCATCCCGAAGCGCACGACGATGCTGACGAAAATGACGCTGTTCGCGAGTAGCTCGACCTCGCCGTACCCTGCGGTGGCTATGTAGTGCGTATAAACGGGGAGCAGTCCGACCGCGATGAACTTGGACACGATGTCCGGCAGCTGGTATGCCGCCAGTACGCGGAGCAGCCGTTTGAGGTAGCCGGTCACGATTCAAACGCTACGGTGCCCAGCCGATGCCCGACCCGCTCGCAGTGCTGCTGCTGCCCGAACGCCTCGAGGATTTCGTGCTCGAAGATCACGCGCGCGACCTGCTGCGTGCGCCGCGCGTGGTCGCCCTCGAGCCTCCACGCGTCTCCTGGACGCGGCTCGCGCGACTGCCCGAGGCGCTCGCCCTGCGGATCGCGCTGCGCCAGGCGCGACGCCTCAAGCTCCCCGGGTGCCCCCGCGTGGTGATCGTCTACGACCCGCTGCAGACGCTGCTGGGGGTCGGGCTGCTGAAGCGCTATGAGGACGCCGAGCTGTGGTACTTGCGATCCGGGCAAGGAGCCGATCAGGGTGCGCCGGAGCTTCAGCCGCGAATCGCCGACCTCGACCGGCTCGCGCGCAGACGCGCGTCGATCGAGATGTCGATCGACGAACTCGCGCCCCTGCCGCCTGAGCGGACATGGTTTGAAGCCAACGAGAAGCTGTGGGACCGGCTCGAGCAGCTTGCGATCGCCGAGTTCGCGTAGCGGCCCTATCAGTGCGACAGGATCGTCCACAGACGCCGGATCAGCTCCTGGGTGTCGACGTCGTGGGCGAGGCTCGATGTGAATGCGGGGAGAGCGATTTCGACGACGATCCCGGAGCCGAGCCGATAGCCGATGATGCTCGGGGTCTGAGTGGTCGTGCCGGCCGCGGACAAGATCGTTGACGGTGGCGCAACCGTGGGGATCGGCTCGAACGATCCGAAGCCGTCGAAGGTGCCACTCGTGCCGTTGAAGATGCCGAGCTGATCGCGGATGACCACGATCGGCTCCGTGTTCCCATGCACCAGCGGGCCAGGCCGACCGCCGAGGACGTCCGTGCTCGAGGGCGGCGACGGACCGAGCGCCTGGTTGCCCTTGATCGTGGCCGTGCGCTGCAGCGATCCGGCGCCCAGCGCGAGCACGCGGCCGCCCTGCTCGACAAAGCTCCGCAGCTCGGGCGCGAGCACGGCCGGGAGCCACGTCTCCGGGCCGGCGAACACGACGGCGGTATGGCCCGCCAGCCCCGGTCCCGTGCCATCGACCAAACCCATGTCCGTGGTCAGGTCGTAGGGCATCCGCGTGCGGTCGAGATAGGTGAGCAGCGCCTGCTCGCCGGCCAGCCCGGCCGGCAGTCCATCGGCGAGGACGCGGTCGAGGTCGATCGATCCGCCCGCGGTCAGCGTGTCGGGGAACCCGTCGCCGTTGTCATCGACAGGGTTCTCCCCTTGCCAGGTCAACGCCGGCAGGACGACGAGGATGTTATGGCTCGCGGATGCTCGCGCCACGATTGGCACCTCGGTCCGGTGCCACGCCGAGCGGATCGCCAATTCGTACAGCCCGGCGGACCGCCTGGGCAGGCGGACCCGGAGGCTGGTGGAGCTCCCGGAGCCGGTTTCGATCGGCTTGCTTTTCCCGCCCGCGCGGCGGAGCGCCCAGTGATAGCGATGCTGGTCGGCGTAGACCTCGACGACCGCAGCCGTGCCGGCTGCGACCGGATCGAGCGGCGGTTCTGCCGCCAGGTATGAGACGGTCAAGCCGGCGTGTGCGGTGGTCCCCAACCGCGGCGGAAGGTAGGCCGGGAAGGTGCCGGTGACGCATGCGCGACTGACGACCTTGAGCGCCATCACGTAACTGCCGGCCGGAGCCGGCGTTCCGTGGACCATCCCGTTCCAGGTCTTCGTATAGCCGTTCGGGTTGGACTTCGAGAACGGGATCCGGCGCGCAGCGACGACCTGCGGGAGGCCGGCGAGACCGGTGCGGTAGATAATCAGGAGGCCACCGCGACCGTTGCCGCCGGTGAAGTGGACGGTCGCCGGAGCGCCGTCCGGGGCCGGGAGCTGCGACGGGCTCACGCCGGTGACGACCAGATTCGGGGGGACATTGTCGACGAGGATCGGATACTGCGTCAGGTCGACGATCCGGCCCTGTTCGGCAAGGGCGACGCGGAAATAATAGGTACCGTCGGGGGCGGGCTGACGGTTGTACTCGCGCCCATACCAGTAGAAGGTCCGGCGGACCTTGTCGTGGCGGGCAGTCGGCTTGTGCATCTCGACGCCCGAGGCGACTGTCTGGACCTCGTCGCCCTCGGAATCCATGACGAAGACACTGACGCTGTCCGAACGATGCTTGACGTAGAAGTTGATCGACGTGTGGCGCAGACATCCGTCCCCGTCGTCCGAGAACGCCGCCGGGCGGGTCATCCCGGCGATCACCGGCGTCGAGGACTTCAGGTGCTGGGTGATGAAGAACGCGGCGATCGTGGCCACCACCAGCGTGGCGAACGCGACCACAGGCAGCCGCTTCACAACGCCACCAACCCCACGTTCGGAACCTCGAAGTCGTGGAAGGCGTCGAGGCCGCGAGGGTCACGAGCAGAGAGCACGACCCTGATCGACCCCCCGTGGCAGACCACAAGCGCCGGCAGCTCGCCGGCCGCGGTGACGTCGTCGAGGGTCGCCATCACCCGCTGCTGCTGCTCGACGAGCGACTCCCCGCCGGGGAAGCGGAAGCCGGCGCCGGCACGGCGCCAGGCGGCGTACAGCTCGGGCTCATCCTGCTCGATGTCGATGAACAGGCGCCCTTCCCACCTCCCGCGGTTAGCCTCCCGCAGGCGCGGATCGAGACGGGGCTCGAGACCGATCCTGGCGCCGACGATCGCAGCCGTCTCGCTGGCGCGGCTCAGATCAGATGACCACACCGACCGGTACCCGTCGCCCGCAACGGCCTCGGCGAGCCCGCGCGCCTGCTCGCGGCCGACGTCGTTCAGAGGCGTATCGCGAAAGCCCTGCACGCGGATCGGCGGTCGATTGTCGTCGGTCTGCCCGTGGCGCGCGAGCACGACGCCGTGATGATTACTCACGGGTCCTCAGGGGACCCACGGCTCCGACGGTGTCGGCGCGAATCCCGAGTCTGATCGTCTCGAGCGAGAGCACTTCCGCCGGCGGGATGTTGCCAAGGTTGACATTCGTCCCGAACTGGCGCACGAACCAGACCTGCTGATCCTTCTGCGGCGCCTCGAACAGGATCTTGTCGGGCTCAATCGCATGGACGATCTCGTCGATCAGCCCCATCCTGACCTCACCATCGGGCCGGAAGATCCCGGCCGTCCCACTCTCGCGCGCTTCGGCGATCACCTTCCAAGCACCGGCCTCGAGCTCCCGCTGAATCTGCTCGACCCACCGGTAGGGAGCCATGATCCGCTCGTTGTCCTTGGCTCCCACCTCCGATAGGACTGTGAACTCGCGCGCCATCCGCTCGATCAGGGCGAGCTTCCGTTCGTGTTCGATCACGATCGTCCCGTCGGAGATCTCGACGTGCTCGATCCCAAGCTCGTGTAGCCATGCCACCAGAGCCTCGACCCGATCCTGGGCGATCGCGAGCTCGGTCAGCGTGCCACCGAGCACGACCGGGATCCCGTGCTCGCGATACCGCTCAAGCTTCGGCACGAGGTTCCCGGTCACGAGCGCCGTCCCCCAGCCCAGCTTGACCAGGTCGACGGCTGCGCCAGCGACCTCGATCAACCCATCCACCTCGGCGATCGACAGCCCCCTGTCGAGCACGTGGGTGATGCCCCGCTCGCGAGGCTTCTGGGGTCGCTCCGGCAGGTCCAGGAGGCCGTTCATCTGCGGCCCATTAGCGCTGCACGCCCGAGCGCGCGCAGGAGCCGTCACCGGCACGAGCACCAACTCGCCGACGCATTACGGGGTCGTCTGGGTCTGCGTGTTCGCCAGGTCCGCGCCGACAGTGACGACCACGCTGCAGGACCCGGCCTGCGGGCAACCAAGTGACTGGGTGTCCGAGCTGATCGGCTGCACCGACGAGGGGCTGAGCTTGAGCGCCTTCTGGACCGCGGCGGCATCCGCCTGGTCGCCTGGAACATATTCAACGGTGGTGGTCGACTGTGTCTGAGTGGCGGCGTTCGTGACCGTCCCCTGCTTGAACCCGTCGGCGGATAGCTGCGTAGCGAGATCGTCGGCCGCGTGGTAGACCGGCGTGCCGTTCAGGACCGAAACAGTGACCGAGGCGTCGTTGACCGCGACGGGCGGCTTCGCGGTGGCGGCGGCGTGATGCTGGGACGCGGGCGCGTTGCTGACCGGCGCCGAGGCATGCGATGTCGATGTGCTGGGAGATGACCCGCCCGTCAGCGAGATCAGCACGATCACGATCGCAGCGAGGACAGCTACCGCCGCAACCGCGGTCAGGACGCGGGTCAGGTCGTTCTTCTCGCGGCCGCCCGGGCCATCGTCAAAGTCGCCCAGGAGCGCCGGACGGCCCGCGGCGACCGGTGGGCGGGGCGGGAGCGAGCGCGGAAGCGGCGGCGGTACCAGCGGGGGTGGCGGGACTAGCGGCGGCGGGACCAGCGGTGGCGAGGCCTGGGGGTGCTCACCGGTGCCGTTGGTGGCCGTGGCACCGGCGCCCCCAGCCGCGGTCGCCGGGCGCGGAGTCACGATCTTGTTCACCGGTGGCGGAAAGCCGGGTTGCAGCCCCGTGGGGTTAGCGTGCATCGTCGACGCAGCCGGAGCTGCCACGATCGGCGACCGGGCGGCCCCGATCCGCGCTGCGGCGATCCCCGGAACCCCGATCGCGGGCGGCTCCACCGGAGGTGTCGGGATGAGCTTCGTCGCCGCCGACAGCGGCGGCGCCGCGACACCCGCCGGTGGCGATGGGTTACCCACCGCCACGACGGGATGCTGACCGGCGACCACGCTGGGCGGCGGCGTGACGGCCGCGGAGCCAGTCTGCGGCTGAGCGGTGATCGCGTGGGCCAGCCGGCTCTCAAGCTGCGCGATCCGTTGAGCGGCTAGCTCGGCGTGCTCGCGAAGAGACGCGGTCTCCCGGGCCTGGGCGAAGTAGAGCAGCACCAGAATCGCCAGCCCGATGATCGAGGCGAAGCCCGCATCCGCCCCCACCGAGGAGATGAAGTGATGGATTGAAAGAGCGTACGTAACAGGCCCCATAGCGCAGTCAGGAGTCTACGTGCAGAGTCGGCCGACTGATTGCAGGGGCAGAACGCCGACGATCGGTGGAGAGCTTAGCGACCTTGTCGGCGAGCCCTGCCGCATCTCCCTCGAGCACAAGCAGGTTGATCTCGGCAAAGCTCGATTCGACCCAGGCCGGATCGAGCGGATCGCGCTCGGCGCGGACGATCTTTTGCGCGGGCGTCGGCAGGGGGCGTTCGTACGGGTTGAATAGATCCTCGTGGAACTTCTCGCCCGGGCGCGCGCCGACCACCTCGATCGCAATGTCCTTTTCGGGCTCGAGACCGGACAGACGGATCATCGCCTCAGCCAGGTCGATGATCTTGACCGGCTCGCCCATCTCTAACACGAACACCTCGCCGCTCCCCTCGCCAAGCGATCCGGCGCGAATGATCAGCTGAACCGCCTCCGGGATCGTCATGAAGTAGCGCGCCATCCTGGGATCGGTGATCGTCACCGGACCGCCCGCGGCGATCTGACGCCGGAAGATCGGGACCACCGATCCGGAGGACGCGAGCACGTTGCCGAAGCGGACGGTCGCGTACACCGTGGACCGATGCTTCGCTGCGGCCGCCTCGACCGCCCACTCGGCGAGCGCCTTCGAGGCGCCCATCACGGTCGCGGGCTTGACCGCCTTGTCGGTGGAGACGAGCACGAACACCGCGACGCCATGCTCGCCCGCGATCCGTGCGACCAGCCGCGTCGCGAGCGCGTTGTTGCGGACCGCCTCGACGGGATTGCGTTCCATCATCTCGACATGCTTGTAGGCAGCCGCGTGGAAAACCGCCGACGGGCGATGCTCGGCGAACACCTCGCGCATGCGCTCCTCCTCCTTGCAGTCCGCGAGCACGGGCACAGCCGTGCGCACGTGGCGCTCCTCCTCGAGCTCGCGCAGGATCTCGAACAGGTTGTCCTCCGCGTGGTCGACCAAGATCAGCCGGCGCGGTCCGACCCGCGCGATCTGCCGGCAAAGCTCGCTCCCGATCGAGCCGCCCGCGCCGGTCACCATCACGACCTCGCCGGCCAGGTATGCACCCACCCGCTCGAGCTCCATCAGAACCGGCTCGCGGCCAAGCACGTCCTCCACCCGCACCTCGCGCAGCTGACGCGCGACACGCATCTGACCGGAGCCGTCCTGGAGCAACTCGAACACTGTCGGCATCGTCTGAACCGGGATCCCGCGCGTACGACAGGCGGCGACCACACGCGCGCGGAGCGTGCCCGGCGCCGAGGGGATGGCGATGATCACCTGGTCGGGCTCGACCTCGTCGAGAACTCGCGAAAAGTCATCGGCGTCGGTGGTACCCAGGATCTTCAGGCCGTGCTCGTCCTTGATCCCACGCTTGCGCGGATCGTCGTCGACGAACCCGACCGGTCGCATGCGGAGCTGGGGGTTGCGTACGAGCTCCCTGACGACCAGACGGCCACCTTGGCCACCCCCGACCACGAGCACGTCGCGGGCGCCCTTGCCGACCCGGAAATTGCGTACCCGGCCCTCCGTCGCGAGATGGACCGTGAACCGAGCGCCGCCGAGGAAAGCGAGCATCAGCAGGAACCACAGGGCGATCACGCTAGCCGGCATCGTCACCGGGCTGGCCGTGGCGAACCGGCTCGGCGTCCACGTCACCGGATGCAGCAGCGCGATCACGCCCACCACGATCACGGTGGCGACGAACGCTGCCTTGATCACGGCCTCGTAGTCGCGCTGGCCGACGAAAGTCCACAGCCGCTGGTAGACGCCGAACGCCGCAAGCACGAGGAGCGTCGCCGGAACGACCCACGGAATCGTGTCCATGAGAAGGTCGTGGTAGCGCCCGACGATGCTGCCATCGAACCTCAGCCAGTAGGCGAGGTAGTAGGCGAGAGCGACCAACAGCCCGTCGGCCAGCACCTGCGGAAGAGAGTGGCGGTGAACGGGGGCCGCGGATCTGATCCGCCAGCGCACGGGGGGGGATTCTACGGGTCCTGTGTTTGGTAGTTCGTTAGGGCTTATGTTGGCGGCGCGTGTGGGGATGTGTTGGCGGGCGTGTGGGGATGCCCGTTGGCACCAGGCTGTCGCTGGGTGGGCTCTGGCGTTTGTGCCGGATTCTTCCGCAATGGTGCCCTCGGGCATCCCCGCACGCCCGCCCCCCAGCGGTTGAACTGCCTAGGGTCCCCGCCCGTTGGATGCTCCGGCGCTGGGGGCCTCTGTCCGCTTTGGAGCGGGCTCTTCGCCGCTAGGTGGCTCCGCCGTTTACCCCGCTCCGCCTACGGGTGCGCAGAGGAGGTCGGTTAGGAGTGATGGGTCGCGGCGGATTCGCGGCTTCGCCGGTTCGTCGGTCTCTCGCCGGTGCTCGAGGACTATGTCCTGCGGGTTTTCCAGGCGCTTTAGGCGGCCTTCGTTGATCAGTTGCTCGTCGACTGCTCCTAGGCGGCCTTCGAAGACGGTGTAGACGGGCGTTCCGAGGGCTACTGCTTCGCGGTTCATGGTGCCGCCTGCGGAAACGACGAGGTCGGCGTAGGAGACGAGGGACTGGGCGTCGATTGCGTGGGTGGGGATGATGAAGCCGCCGTGACGTTCGAGCTCGGTGCGCTGCTCGGGGGTGCGCGGGAGGACGACGACCTGTGCGCCGGCGAGGCGGTCGAGTACCTGGGCGAAGAGGTCGTTCTCGAACCGGTGGTAGAGCGAGACGGCGGGAGGTGTGCGGACGACGGCGATCGGCTTGGTGGCATCGAGGCCGAGCTCGGCGAGAACCGCGGGGCTGGGCTCGAAGTCGGCGAGGTAGTACTCCTCCTTGAGCCCCGGGTAGCGATGCAGTTTGCCCCGTGCCCCGACCCGGTAGAGCCGCTCGGGCGGGATCGCGTCGGGGACGACGACGGCGCGGGCGAGGCGGCAGTTGACGTTGTGCTGGACCGTCGCCCACTCGTAGTCGAAGGTGGTCGAGGACGGGATCCGCAGCAGCGCGGCGGCCACGGTGACGTCGTTCGAGCCGTGGCCGAGCGCCAGGTCGAAGCGGCGCCGCCGCGCCCAGTGCGCGAGTGCGAGGGAGCGTTCGCCGAGCCCGCGCGCCTTCGCGGCGAGGCCGCCGCCCCGGTGCCGGCCGATCGCGGTGTGGTCGATCCCGAACCGATCGCACAGCCCGAGCGTCTGTGCGAAGTCCCGCGCCGTCACCTCGACGTCGTGGCCGCGCTCGCGCAGCCGGTCGATCACGGGCCGCATCACCAGCACGTGCGGCGAGTTCGTGAGATCGATCCAGACGTTCACTACGCGGCCGCGGTCGCAACCGCGCCGACCACCGCGCGTGCCTGGGCTTCGTCGAGCACCGGGCTGATCGGCAGCGCGAGGTTCCTCGCCGCGAGCTCGTCGGTGACGGGCAGGGGCGGGGTGTCGATCACGAACGGCCGCATCGCAGGCTGGCGGTGGATCGGCAGTTGGTAGTAGCGGCGCATCTGGATGCCCAGTTCGCGGGCCGATGCGGCGATGGCGTCGGGCCTGGCGTGCTCGACGACATACAGGTGCCAGGCGGCCTCTGCGCCGGGCAGCAGGACCGGCAGGGTTACGTACTCGCCGAGCCCGGCCGCCTCGTAGGCACGGGCCGCCGCCCGACGGCCGGCCGCGAATCCGTCGAGCTCCGGAAGCAGCACGCGGAGGACGGCTGCCTGGATCTCGTCGAGGCGAGAGTTGTAGCCGACGTACTCGAACGTCTGCTTGTCGCGTGAGCCGTGGAAGCGGAGCATTCGCGCCACGTCGGCAACATGGTCATCATCGGTCGCGATCGCACCGCCGTCGCCGAAGCAGCCGAGGTTCTTCGAGGGGTAGAAAGAGAACGTCGCCGCATCCCCAAGAGCGCCCGTGCGGCGGCCACCAAGCGTCGCTCCTGCGGCCTGCGCGGCGTCCTCCAGGATTGGTATGCCGAACGCGCGCAGATCAGGGACGGGCGCGGGAGAGCCGAACAGGTCGACCGCCACGATCGCCCGCGTTCGGCCAGTGAGCGCAGACTTGACCGTGTCGTAGGAGATGTTCTTGGTGGCCGCGTCGACGTCGCAGAAGATCGGGTGGGCGCCCGTGGCGACGATCGCCTCGACGCTGGCATAGAAGGTGAACGACGGGACGACGACCTCGTCTCCGGGCCGGACGTCGAGGGCGCGCAGCGCGATCGTGATCGCATCGGTCCCGTTCGCGACGCCGACGACATGCCGAACCCCCAGGTAGTCGGCGAACTCGCGCTCGAACGCCTTGACCTCGGGCCCGAGGATGAAGACTCCGCGTTCGATGACCTCGGCCACGCGCGCCTGGATCGCCGCTCGCAGCGGCCGCAGCGGCGTTTCGGTGTCGAATAGTGGGACATCCATCGGGGTCCGAACAGTATCCGGGCACGGTCCCGGCACCCGTGTCCCGGTAGCGGGGCACGGTCCCGGCACCCTTGTCCCGCTACCCTAGGGCGCCGCATGCTGCTCGCGCTCGCCAGCGTCACCGACTCGCTTGTCACGGTCGCGACGCACGTGATCAACGATCTCGGCCTCGCGGGCATCACGATGCTCGTGGCGATCAGCGGCGTCATCGGCATCCCGGGGACAGAGCTACCGATGCTGTTCGCGGGCTTCAATGTCTACGAGCACCACCTCTCCTTGGTCGGGATCATCGTGGCCGGAGTGCTTGGCGACACGCTCGGCGCGACGATCGCCTACGCGATCGGCTACTTCGGGCGTCGCGAGCTGATCGAGCGACACGGACACAAGGTGCACATGGACGCGGGGCGCCTCGAGCTCGCCGAGCGGTGGTTTGCGCGGCACGGGTCCCCCACGATCTTCTTCTCGCGCTGGATTCCCGTCGCGCGCGCGGCCTTCCCGTACGCGGCGGGCGTCGCGCGGATGCCATACCTTCGCGTCGCGGCGCTGGCGACGCTGGGTTCGATCTTCTGGATCAGCGGGCTCGCGATCCTCGGCCGAGAGGTCGGAAGCAACTGGGTCACCTGGCGGCACCACCTCGAGTACGTCGACTACGCCGGCGCTGCGCTGCTCGTGCTCGGCATCGTGTACCTGGTCGTGAAGCGGACGCGACCGGTGACCGACAAGCCGGCACCGGATGCCGGCGCCTAATCAGAAGCCGGCGATGCGTGAGGCGCTCGCCCTGGGCGTGCTGCACGGACCCGCCGAGCTGCTGCCGATCTCATCCTCTGGACACCTCACGGTCGTGCCGTGGCTGCTCGGCTTCCAGTACTGCGAACTCGACCCGGAGCTGCGCAAGTCCTTCGAGATCGCCCTGCACGCCGGCACCGCAGCCGCGCTCCTGATCACCCTCAGGGGCGAGGTCGGTGCGACGATGAAGGGGCTGAACGTACGAGGGCTGGCGCTGATCGCGCTCTCGTTTGCGCCGCCGGCCGTGGTCGGCTTCACGCTCGAACGTCCGATTGAGCGACGGCTCGGCACTCCCGGGACCGTTGCATTGGGCCTGCTTGTCGGGTCGGCGGTGATGGCGTGGGCTGACCGTTACCCACAGACTCGCGGGCACGAGGATGCGGACGCGCGTGACGCGCTCTGGCTGGGGGTCGCGCAGGCGTGCGCGCTCGTCCCCGGGGTGTCGCGGAACGGGGCCACACTGGCTGCCGCGCGCATGCGGGGCTTCACGCGCACGGACGCGAACAGGCTCTCGCGCCACGTCGCCCTGCCGGTGATCGCCGGCGCCACGCTGCTGAAAGGCGTACGACTGAGCCGCGAGGGGCTGCCGCGCGGCACGCGCGGCGCCTTCGCCGCCGGGGCTGCCGCGTCATTCGCCTCGACGCTTGGATCGACCTGGCTGATTCGGCAGGTCGAGCGGGACCGATCGCTGCTGCCCTATGCGGCGTATCGCACCGCGCTTGCGACGGCGGTGCTGGTCCGCCTCGCGCGACGACGCTGACGGCCCGTAGGGGACAATAGAGGCGAGCAGATGACCACGCTCCTCGGCACCCGCCTGAACGGCCGTTACCGGCTCGACTCGCGCATCGCCGCTGGGGGGATGTCGACGGTCTACCGCGCGTTCGACGAGACCCTCGAGCGCCAGGTTGCGATCAAGCTGATGAGCCGCGAGGTGAGCGCGGACTCCGATCAGCTGGAGCGGTTCCGCCGCGAGGCCAGGGCCGTCGCCCAGCTCAACCATCCCCATGTCGTGGGGGTGATCGACGCGGGGGAGGACGAGGGCCGGCCGTACATCGTGTTCGAGTACGTCGAGGGGGAGACGCTCAAGGAGCGGATTCGCCGCCACGGCAGGCTCGCGATCGCCGAGTCGATCGCATACGCGGTGGAGATCGGCCGCGCCCTCGGCGCGGCGCACGCCCGGCACATCGTCCATCGCGACGTGAAGCCGCAGAACGTGCTGATCGACGAGGAGGGCACGGCGAAGGTCACCGATTTCGGAATCGCGCGCACGCTCGAGGAGCAAGGGCTTACCGCCGACGGACGGGTGCTCGGAACGACCGACTACGTGGCGCCCGAACAGGCGCTCGGGCGCCAGGTCACCGGCCAGTCGGACCTCTACTCGCTTGGCGTGGTGCTCTACGAGATGCTGACCGGCGAGGTTCCGTTCACGGGCGACAACCAGGTCGCCGTCGCGATGAAACACGTCCGCGAGGCCCTGCCCGACGTGCAGGCCAAGCGCCCCGAGGTCTCCGCCGCGCTCGCAGCCGTGCTCGACCGCGCGACGGCGAAGCGCATCGAGGACCGCTACGCCAACGACGCCGAGCTGATCGCCGACCTCGAGGACGTGCTCGCGATCGAGACCGCGCGAGCCGGCAGCGCCACCGGCGAGGTGACGGCGGTCCTGAAGACGCTGCCCGCGAACGCCCAGCGCCGGGTGCCGCTCCGGGTCCGACGGCCCGTGCTGACGGTCGTGCTGGTGGTGGTGGCGTGCGCGGTCCTCGGCGGTGTCGGGGTCTGGCTCGCAACGCGCGCCCACCACGGCACCGGGGTGCTATCGCAGACCCCACCACCCGCGGCGCCGATCCAGGTCGTGCTGTGCCAGACGTGCGCGCACGCCTTCAATCCGCTCGGAACAACCCCGCAGAACCCGAACGAGGCCGGCTACGCGATCGACAACAACCCGGCCGACGAATGGTCGACGGTCGACTACTACGACAAGGTATTGCTCGAGGCGGGTGTCGGAATCTACGTCGATGCGGCTCCGCAGACGGCGGCCACCGAGATCCGGATCCTGACCAGCACGCCCGGTTGGAACGCGCAGTTCTACGCCAGCGACACGACGCCGTCGCCAACCACCTGGCCGGGGGACTGGGTTCAGGTAGGCAGCGCAAACGACATTCAGAACGACGCCATCATCCCGCTCAACGCCGGAGGCGTCCCCCACCGCTACTGGCTCGTCTGGATCACGAAGCTCCCGCCCGGTGGGGAACATGTCGGCCTCAAGCTGGCGCTGTACCGCTGACTAGTAACGGTGGCTTCCCGCCCCGGCGTGGCGCGCCAGGGCGAGCGACACGAGTCGATCGAGGAGCTCGGGGTAGGAGATTCCGCTCGCCTCGAAGAGCCGGGCGTAAACGCTCGTCTCCGTGAACCCGGGGATCGTGTTGAGCTCGTTCACGAGCACTGCCTCACCCTCGACGAAGAAGTCCACGCGCGCCAGGCCCGAGCAGCCGGCGCGGAGGAAGGTCTCGACCGCGAGCTCGCGTACGCGCTCACGCACATCCGCCGGAAGCCGGGCCGGCACGATCAGCTCCATCCCGCCCGGCGTGTACTTGGCCTCGTAGTCGTACCAACCGGACTCTCCGGAGGCGAGCAGGACCTCGCCCGGCTGCGAGGCGATCGGCTCGGAATTGCCGAGGACCGAGCACTCGACCTCGAGCCCGGTCGAGGCCGCCTCGACGATCGCCAGCGGATCGTGCTCGAAGGCGGTCGCGAGCGCGTCGGCGAGCTGGTCGGCGGAAGCGACGCGGGCGATGCCAACCGAGGAGCCAAGCCGGGCCGGCTTGACGAAAACGGGCAGACCGAGCCCGTCGAGGCCTGCCATGACGGCGATCGGATCGGAACGGAAGCGGTCCTCGCTGACGCCTCGGTAGTCGACCTGCGGCACGCCGCCGTGCGCCATCAGGTCCTTGAACATCACCTTGTCCATGCACAGGGCCGAGGCGAGGACCCCTGCCCCGACGTACGGCACGTCGAGGCACTCGAGCAGTCCCTGGACGGTTCCGTCCTCTCCGAACGGCCCGTGCAGAACCGGAAACACAACGTCGGCCTCCTCGAACCCGCCGCCGGGCTCGACCGCAACCCCGCGCCCGTCACGGCGCCAGACGCCGTCGCGCCCGATCTCGATCGCAATCACGGTGTGACCGGCGCGCCCCAGGCCGGCGCGGACCGAGGCCGCCGAGGCGAGCGAAACCTCGTGCTCGGACGAGCGGCCCCCACCCAGGACCGCCACACGCAGTGGCGTCATGGAGTCGTGCTGGTGGTGGTGGTCGTGGTGTTCTGGCCCGTGCTCGTCGTCGTTGTCGTCGTCGTTGCCATGCCGACAACGATCGTCACGGTCGCGCCCTTCTTGGCCTGGGCGCCGGCCGTCGGACTCTGCGAGACGACGGTTCCGTCCTTCGTCGGATCTGTCACCGTCGTGGTCGTCTGCGTGACGGCGAACCCGGCGGCCTTGAGTGCCTTCGACGCGGTGGCGACGGTGTCACCGGTGACGGTCGGGACCTTGACCATCGGTGGCGCCTCTGCGATCACAAGGGTGATCGTCGAGTTCGCGGGCACCGATCCCGTCCTGCTCTGGCTGATCACGGTGCCCGGCGTCTGGCTGCTCGACTGCTGAGAGGTCATGACGGTCACGTTCAGCGTGCTCAGCGTGCTCTTGGCGTTCGCCTCGGTGTCGCCGACGACGCTCGGAACCTTCACCGGTGGGGGCCCGAGCGAGATGAACAGGGTCACCGAGTAGCCGGGGGCGACCGAGGTACCTGCGCCCGGAACCGTGCTGACGGCGTCGCCGACGGCCACGGTCGGCGAGTACTGGGTCTGGACGCTTCCGACCTTCAGGCCCGACTTCTTGATCGACTGCTCGGCGCTCGACTTGCTCATGCCGATCACGGTCGGCACCGGGCGATTCCCCGGTCCGTCCGAGACGACGAGCCGGACACTCGAATTCTCATCGACCTTCGTGCCGGCGAGCGGATCCTGTCCGACCACGAGCCCCGACGCCGCGGTGTTCGGCTCGGTCACGATGCTGTAGGTCAGCCCCGCGTTGTCGATCTTCGCAATCGCAACGTTCTGCTGATAATTGACGACGATCGGGACCACCACCTGCTTGGGGCGCGTCAGTAGATATGCCGCCACACCGCCGCCGATCAGCAGCGCCACCAGCAGCACCCAGAGCCACGCGGCTCCACCAGCGCTCGAGCCGCGCGAGCGCTCCGGCGGCAGCGTGTCGTGGGGGGGCGACGGTTCGGCCGCGAGCGGGGGTGCAGCAGCAGGTGGGACCAAGCGCGTAGCGGCGGTGGGCGGCACGCCGCCGGCAGCCCCCACCGCCACGAACGATGCCGTCCGCTGCCCCCGCTGCCCCGACAAGATCGCGGCCTTCGCATGCTCGAGCGCCACGATCAGCTGGTCGGCATCGGCGGGGCGGTCGGCGGGGTTCTTGTTCAGTGACCAGAGGACGATCTGCTCGAGCTCGGGCGTGACGTTCGGATTCAGCGTGCTCGGCCGCGGCGGAGCCTCGGAGACGTGCTTGAGCGCGATCGTGACTGCAGATTCGGCATCGAACGGCACCCGCCCGGTGAGCAGCTCGTACAGGACAACGCCGACTGAGTACAGATCCGAGGGCGCGCTGACCGAGTGTCCCTGCGCCTGCTCGGGCGAGAGGTACTGGGCGGTGCCCATGATCGAGCCGGTCTCGGTCATGTCGGACGCACCTGCGCGTGCGATCCCGAAATCGGTCACCTTGATGTGGTCGGAGTCGTCCTCGACCATGACATTGTGTGGCTTGAGGTCGCGGTGAATGACGCCGCGACGGTGGGCGAAGCGCGCGGCCTTGAGGATCTGGATCGTGATATCGATCGCACGGATCGGATCGAGCGGGGCCTCGTCGCGGATCACCTGCTTGAGCGTGCGCCCGGGCAGATACTCCATCACGATGTAGTAGGTGTCGTCGTGGGCGCCGCGGTCATACACGCTGACGACGTTGGGGTGCTGGAGACCGGCGGCGGCCTGGGCTTCGCGGCGGAACCGCTCGACGAACCCCGGATCCTCGGCGAAACGTCGGTGGAGCAGCTTCAACGCGACCTTGCGTCCGAGCTGCTGGTCCTCGGCGAGGAAGACATCGGCCATGCCGCCCGACCCGAGGCGCGAGATCACGCGGTAGCGGTCGTCGACGAGCGTGCCTGGTTCGAGCTCAGCCATGCTGTCCGGAGAGAAGGGTCTGGAGCACTGCGCTCGCGATCGGGGCGGCGACCACTCCGCCGTAGCCGTTATCGGTCTGGTTGATCGTGACCGCGATCGCGTACTGCGGGTTCTCGGCCGGCGCGAAACCGATGAACCAGGGCTCGGTGAGGTTGGAGCCGGTCGCACCGATCGAGGCCGTGCCGGTCTTACCGGCGACGCTGATGTTGCCGAGGTTGGCGGCCTGTCCGGTGCCCTCCTCGACCACTTTGCGCATCATCAGGCCGATCGCCTGAGCCGTCGAGGGCTTCATCACGTGGCTATAGACCATCGGCTTGATTGTCAGGATCGTCTGGCCGTCGGGGTTGACGACGTGATCGGTCAGGTGAGGAACCATCAGGGTGCCGTTGTCCCCGACCGCGGCCGCGACCATCGCCATCTGCAGCGGGGTGACGAGCAGGCCTCCCTGGCCGATCCCGATCCGGCCGATGTCCTCGTTGGGGCTGCCGGGCGGATACGGGCGCGACGGCGTGGACGGCGTCCAGGGCTGGCTCGCAGCCAGCTCCTGCGGCGGCAGGTCGATGGCGGGCTTGGAGTAGAAGCCGAACCGCTTCATGTACTCGGTCATCGTCGCGCGTCCCACATCCTGGGCGAGCTGGGCGTAGATCGTGTTGATCGAGTACGTGAGCGCCGTCGTCACCGTCTGCGGCCCCCAGTCCTGATTGCCGTCATTTTCGAGCGGGACGCCGGAGACCAGCAGCGGTGACTTTCCGTCCACGACCGAGTCCGGAGTGAACATGCCGCTGTCGAGCGCGGCCGTCGTGGTGACGACCTTGAACGTCGAGCCTGGGACGTCCCGGGCCTGGGTCGCATAGTTGACCTGGGTGCAGCTCGGGAGGCTGCACGCCCCATCCGGATTATTGTCGTCGTAGCTCGGGAGCGAGACCATGACCTTGACCGCGCCGGTACGCAGATTGAGCGCGACGACGGAGCCCTGACGGCCGGCCAGCAGCTGCAGCGCCTGACGCTGGGCCTTCGTGTCGAGCGTGGTGTACACATTGTCTCCGACCTGCGTGCCACCGCCGAGCTGCCCGATGATCGCGCTGATCCCGGTATTTACGCCGCGCAGGTACTGGCCGTCTGAAAGCTCGAGGCCGGCGGCCTGGCCGGTCTTGACGAACGAGTAGCCCACGGTCTGCGAGAACAGCGCGCCGGTGGGGTATTCGCGGGTGAAGGTGTGGTCTGGGCCCGGCACCGACCTGGCGAGCACCGTGCCGTCGTCGGCGAGGATCTCGCCTCGGTCGATCTTCTCCTCGTCGATCACGGTGCGCGCGTTCAGCGGGTTGTCACGCAGCGACTGTGCATCGAACACCGTCCAGCGCGACGTCCACGCGATCAAGAGCGCGAAGAGCACGACGATGACGGCGAACACGCGGATGATCGGAGCGGTCATGCCGGTCGCCTCGCGCGGTCGGAGACGAGCAGGAGGAGGGCCAGCAGAACGAGGTTGGCGATGATCGACGAGCCGCCGTAGGAGATGAACGGCAGCGTGACGCCGGTCAGCGGGATCACGCGCGTGACGCCGCCGACGATCACGAACACCTGCAGCCCGAGCACCGAGCTGAGGCCGACCGCAAGCAGGGTCGAGAACGAGTCACGAGCGAGGACCGCGGTCTTGAATCCGCGGGCGATCAGCATCAGGTAGGCGATCAGGACCGCGGACGCGCCGAACAGCCCGAGCTCGTCGGTGATGACCGCGTAGATCATGTCGGTGCTCGGGGCGGGCAAGAGGGGACTCGTCGTCCCTGGAATCGTCAGCGTCGCCTGGCCGAACCCCTGGCCGAACATCCCGCCCGCGGCTTGCGCGAACAGCGAGTTGGCGAGCTGGTAGCTGCTCGCACCGTCTGCTTCTCCGTGGTACAGCCTTGCGTTCAGCGGATTCAGCCACTCCTGGACCCGTGCGTAGATGTGGGGGACGTGTGCGCCGATGTACCAGGCGCCAAGACCGAAGGCGATCACGCCGACCACCACGAACGACAGCCGGCTCGTCGCGACGTACAGGATCGCCAGCAGGGCGCCGTAGAACATCAGCGAAGACCCGACGTCGTGCAGCGCGAACAGGATCAGCATCGCGAGGCCCCAGATCACGAGCACAGGCCCGAAATACTTCAGCGGCGGGATCGTCACTCCCAGGATCCGGCGACCCTGCACGAGCACCTGGCGCGTGTCGCGCAAGTAGCTGGCGAGGAAGATGACGAAGCCGATCTTCGCGAACTCGGTCGGCTGAAACTCGAACACGCCGGGGATGTGGACGGCGAGGTAGGCGCCGTTGACCTGATCGCCGATGCCGGGAACGCGTGGCAGCATCAGGAGTGCGAGCGACACGACCGCGATCGTGTACCGGTAGCGCTCGAGCTTGCGGTAGTCGCGGAAGCCGACGATCGTCGCCGCGAACAAGATCAGCCCGAGCACAAACCACTGCGCCTGCTGGCGGGCGTATGTGGAATCGATCCGGTAGATCATCACGATCCCGAAGCACGAGAGCAGAGCGACCAGCGGGAACATGTATGGATCGGCGTAGGGCAGGGTCGCGCGGATCACCATGTGCCCGGCGAGGCACAGGCCGAGGAAGATCGCGCCGTAGGTCAGCGAGATGTTCGACAGCGCGTTCGAGCGCTGGATGAACACGCCCGCGAACCCGGCGGTCACGAGCAGGGACGCCGGGATCAGCCCGACCAGCTCGCGGTTACGCGCGGTCATTGCTGCACCTTCCCAAGCTCGAGGTCGTTCACCAGGTTCTGAGCATTGGCCTGCGAGCGGAGATCGTGGTCTAACAGCCGGGCGCGCTCGGTGGGCGCCAGCGTCGACGCGGGCACGCCGGACTCGTAGAAGATCTCGTAGAGCCGAACTCCCCCCACCAGGTCGTATGGCAGCCCCCGGTAGATCGTCACGAAGCCCTGCGAGTTGGTGCCGATGAAGAACAGCTGGCGGCTCGCCAGCCAGCCGCCGGACCCGAACAGGAAGAGAACGATCACCGTGGCGAGCAGCGCGGCCGCGGTCTTGCTGTAGCGACGCCCACGGCGGCGTGGAGGGGCGGCACTGCCGTCCACGGGTGGGCGGGGGGCTCGCGCCAGCGGCGCCGACCGGATTTCCCTGGGCGACGAGGCGGCAACGGGCGGCGGAGCAACCGCGACGCCGCTCGCGTTCGCGAGCGGCCCCGCGGACGGGATTGCGGGCGCCGCGACGACCGTCGGCTGATCGGCTCCGAGGGCGCTGCCCACCTCTTCGAGCCGGAACAGGATCACGGTGATGTTGTCCCGCCCGCCGGCGCGGTTGGCCTCGTCGATCAGCGTCTGCGCCGTGCGCTCGAGCGACTGCGAGGAGCCCACGATCTCCTTCACCTGCGCCTCGGAGATCATCGAGGTCAGCCCGTCACTGCAGAGGAGGATCACGTCCCCCGCCCGGACCGGGTAGGTCCACGTGTCCACTGCCACCTCGGGCTCGGGGCCGAGCGCCCGCGTAATAATCGAGCGCTGAGGATGGTCGGCGGCTTCCTCCTCGGTGAGCTTCCCGCGCTTGATCAGCTCGGCCATCAGCGAGTGGTCCTGGGTCAGGCGAGTCAGCTCGCCGTCGCGGAAGAGATAGGCGCGGCTGTCGCCTACGTGGGCGATCGCAAGGTCGCTCTCACCGAGGAAGGCGGCAGTGAGGGTCGTACCCATCCCGGCGCGCTCGCTCTGTTCCCGGGACAGGTCGTAGATCCGCCGGTTGGCGGCCCGGGCGACGGTCGCGAGCCGCTCCTCGGGGCTCCCTTGATCAGGGAGCCCGTCGGCGAACGCGTCGACCGCGATCCGCGAGGCGACCTCACCCGCCTGCGCCCCCCCCATCCCGTCCGCGACCACGAACACGGGCGGCTGGGCCAGCACGGCATCCTCATTCTCCCGGCGCTGAAGCCCGGTGTGAGTCAGTGGAATCCAATCGGCGGCTCGAAGCATGTGATTACTGCAGGTAGCTGAACTCGCTGTCGCCGATCCGGATCTGGTCGCCCTCGCGCAGCGGTTGCGGGCCCGTCAGCGGTTGATCATTCAGGTAGGTGCCGTTGGTGGAGCCTAGATCCTCGATCACGACGACATGCCCCTCGCATGAGATGCGAGCGTGGCGTGAGGATGCGAAGGGATCGTCGAGCTTGATCTCGACGTCGCCGCGGCCGAGGGTAGCGCCACCTTTCAGGTCGTACGCGATTCCGGACTCGTGTCCGAGTGCCCGCTCGACCAGTAGCCGCGGCTCGAACTCCCCCTCGAGGTCCGCCCACCCGGCTGCTGCCGGATAGATTCCGGTCGCATCGGGCGGGTGGCGCTCGGCGGCGTCGATCACACCTCCCCTGCCTCGACGAAGATCCCAGAGCGAGCTGATCGCGACCCACATCAGGAACAGGTAGAGCACGGCGAGGAAGCCGAACTTCAAGGCTACTGAGACAGGTGCGAGCTGGACCGAGCCGATCATTCGAGCTCGAACGTGAGCTTGGAGGTCCCGAGCTCGATCCGGTCTCCGGGCCGCACGACCTCGGGAGCGTCGATCCTGCGACCGTTCAGGACGACGCCGTTCGTCGCGCCGAGGTCGCTCAGCACCCACGACCCGCCGCGCGGACGCAGCTCGGCGTGCCGGCGCGAGACGTTCGGGTCCGTCAGCACAACTTCGCACTGGCGGCTGCGGCCGATCGTAGCGCCGCCGGGACCGACCACCAGACGCTTGCCGTCGACGAGCAGCAGCGCTGACGCGAAGGTCGTACGAGCCCGCTCCTGGAGCGAGTCGGAGACGCGCTCGGACGCGCTGTGGATCATCGTCCTGCCGCCCTCATGCTCGGCTTCGGGCGGCGCCGTGTCGTCGGCCGGCTGGTGAACGGCCCTGGTCTGGATCCCGAACTCGCCGAGGCCGAGCCGCCCGTCGGTCTTGAACTCGATCACCGGACGAGACAGCATCGCCAGCCGCTCCCGCCGTGCGAACTCGAGCAGGTACCCGGCCAGCTCCGCGGCGAGCGCTTCTTCGTAGTCGGCGAACCGCTCGCGGTCGCGCGGAGAGAGGTACACGACGTATTCGTTCGGCACGTACGTCCTCGATACCGAGAAGGACTTGTGCTCCTCCATCTCCCGCGCGAGCCGGCGAGCGATCTCGACGGGACGAACCTCGGACCGGAAGGCACGACTGAACGTGCCTTCAACGAGGCCGGCGATCTTGCTCTCGAGGCTTCTCAGCACGCTCATCGGGACGCCCCTGCGGGCACTCGGATGCTACGGAACTCGCGCGGAAACCCAACCCGTGCGGCACGTTCGGACAATGCTCGGCGCGAGCACGAACGCGAACGCGCACACGCCGCCGAGCACCGCATTGTGGAGGGTGGCGCTCGCGAGCGAGCCGTGCACCATCCGCAGCGAGGCATAGGTGGCGGCCACAAGCCCAGATGCCCAGGCGCTTGCGAGCACGAAATCGATCGCCGCCGAGCGACCCCGGACGACCCAAGGCAGGATCGCGGCGGCGATCGCCCACACCGGCGCCGGCGCGAGCGCGCCTGAGCTGATCAGCGGCTCCAGCACCTGATGCACGGTGGCGCCGACGGACAGCGGCCACTGATCTGCCGGTGGCAACCCGCGCGGTGAGCGGAGGTAGAGATCCACGCCTGACAACGCGGTTCCGAGCACGATCCAAACCCACCCTGTCGCGCCGAGCGCGGCTCGCGCCCAGGCGCTGCGGGCGCGACCGGCAACTGCCGGCCAGGCGCCGGCGAGGCCGACGGCGCCGAGCGCAGGCGCGCCCGCGGCGAGCCCCCAAGCCGTTCCGCGCCACGGCCGCAGCAGCGGCGGCAGTAGTCCGCCAAGGAAGACCACGACGGCCGCGGCCGTCTTGCCGTCGGCCGAGAGCCAGACGGCGATCGCGAGCACGAACAGCAGCCATCCGATGCGGGGCAACGCCGCCACCATGGCCCCCGCCAGGAGCGCGACGGCGAACGGGGCCACCGATGAGCTCGGCAAGAGGTTCGCCGCGAGCCAAGCAGCGAGCCCGGCGGTCGCGAGCGCTGCGAGGCCACGTTCCGGCCAGCGGGCCGACGCGGAGAGCGGGCGATCGGTGGTGAGGCGGGCGGTCGTGCCGTTGGCGGGCGGGCGGTCGTCGGTGCGGTCGGCCAGCGGGCGGGCCGGCGCGGACTCGACCCCGCTGCCGCGGCGCGGACGCCACAGCGGCTCGACCACCCCCGTGCGGTCCGACATGCGGTCGACGACGGTCACGAGCGCCGCGTGCAGATCCATGATGGTGCCGCGCTCGCGCGCTCGCGGGCGCAATGCGAGGTCAATCGCCTGACCAAGCTCGCGGGGGAGGTCGTGCCGTTGGCGGCGCAGCGGCGGCAGATGGGCGCCGAGCCGGCGCGCGCGCTGAGCGGCGGTGCCGCTGCGAACAGGATTCACTCCGGTCAGCGCCTCGTAGAGGACGAGCGCCAGCGAGTAGAGATCCGCCGCGGCTCCCGCGTCGCGACCCTCCGCCTGTTCGGGCGCCATGTATGCGGCCGTCCCGATGACGTCGCCGGGCCTCGTCAGCGTGTCGCCGCCGACGATCCGCGCGACGCCGAAGTCGGTCAGTTTCGCGACCGAGGCGGGAGTCGCCGGCCGCTTCGGGACGAGCACATTGGAGGGCTTCACGTCCCGGTGCACGACGTTCTCCCCGTGGGCGTGCGACAGCGCGTCACAGAGAGCTGCACCGATGGCGATGATCTCCCGATCCGACAGCCGGCCCGCCTCGAGCAGCTCGCCCATCGTCGAGCCGCGGACGAGCTCCGAGACCAGGTACGCGCCGTCGTCGTCGGTCCCCGCCTCGTAGAGAGTGACGATGCCGGGATGGGCGAGCCTTGCGGCGGCGTGCGCCTCGCGCTCGAAGCGACCGCCCACGATCCGTTCCCGCGGAACCATCTTGACCGCAACGTCCCGTTCCAGCCGCTCATCGCGGGCCAGCCAGACCGTGCCAAACGCGCCGGCGCCGAGCTGGCGGTGGAGGCGATAGCGGTCGAGTACGAGCGGCGCTTCGCCGCGCGACCCACCGTCCGCGGAGATTGCGTCGGGCGCGTGCCCGTCGGGCGCCATGCGGACGGTGCCGGCCTCGCTTCGAGTCACGCTGGGCTTTTCCACGTAACCCGCCCGGTCCCTGCGACTGGTTGCGAGCATCCGGTGCGTGACTCTGATCATGGGCGAAGGAGGCGCGAGAGCATGCTCGGGGCCGCGAGAATTGGCGGCCCCGATTTGCACGAGCGCTTGCGAGGTTGCCAATCCGGCCGGATAGCAGGTCATACTGGGCTTTCGGAATTCTTTAAGGAGCGATCGAACCTTGTCGTTCTTCGACGAGACGGACGAGCCGGGGCCACCGCCGCGCACGCGAAGGCCTTCCGGGATGGGAAGGCGCCCGCCGAGCGACCAGCAGGCGATCATGGCACGCCGGGCCGTGGCCGGGGTGGCGATCCTGGTCGTGGTGATTCTGATGGTCATCGGGATCCACAGCTGCCAGGTGAGTTCCCGCAACAGCGCACTGAAGAACTACAACAACAGCGTCGGGTCACTCGTTCGGCAGTCGGACAACACTGGCGCGCAGCTGTTCAGGATCCTTGCGTCCGGCGGCCTGGCCAAGAACGAGCAGAGCGTCCAGACCTCGCTCAACAGCACAAAGCTCGCCGCCCAGTCGCAGCTCTCAACGGCGCAGAACCTGAGCGTGCCCTCGCAGGGCACGACGGCGCAGCAGAACTTCCTGGTCACGCTGTCGCTGCGACGTGACGGGATCGCCGACATCGCCAACAACATCGAGCCGGCGCTCAACAAGTCCACCTCCGAGGACGCGGTCACCTCGATCGCGCTCGACATGCAGAGGTTCCTCGCCTCCGACGTCGACTACACCACGCAGACCGCGCCAGAGATCGCGGCCGCGCTGCACGCAGCCAACATTCCCGTCGGGGGCGCCACCGGAGTCCAGATCCAGGCGACGAACTTCCTGCCCAACCTGGCGTGGCTCACGCCGAGCTACATTGCCACACAGCTCGGCGCGTCACTGCCGGCGTCGGCCGGTGGCGGCACTTCCTGTCCGGCGGGCGACACCTGCGGGCATGTGCTGAACTCCGTCAGCGTCGGCGGCGTGCCACTGTCGACCGGAGGCGGGAACACGATCCCCGCGAGCCCGGCGCCCACGTTCTCGGCCAACTTGACCAACGGTGGACAGGTCGCAGAGACCAATGTGGTCGTGCAGGTCGCGGTCACGACGTCGTCGGGCACCACGATCAGCGCCCAGACGGTCGTGCCGACGACGAAGCCCGGACAGACCTACACCCCGCAGATCACGCTGCCGAGCACGCCGCCCACAGGGCAGGCGCAGGTCAAGGTGACGGTCGAGAAGGTCCCGGGCGAGGTCAACCTGACCAACAACACGTTCACGTATCCGGTGACGTTCGACTAGGGCGGGGCGCCCTTCGGGCGCTTGGGAGTTCGCCCGGCGGCGAACATCCTGGGTGGAATTCGCCGGAGGCGAATCCGGCAGGGGCGCTTGGGAGTTCGCCCGGCGGCGAACGTCCTGGGTGAGCATGGTCCGCCGGGCGGGAGGAAGGCGGCCGGGCGGGGCCCCGAGCGTCCCCCTATGCTTTCGTCGGTGCATGATCTGACTAGTACCGTGGGCATCGTCGCGCTGGCGGCGGGGGGTGTCGCGGTCGTCTCGCTCGGGCTGAGCCTGGCACTCGTGGCGCAGCTGCGCCGTCTGCGGTCGGATCAGCGGCTCGTGATGGGCGACACGCGGAGGGACCTGCCGGCACATGCCGCGGCGCTGGAGCGAAAGTTCGATGCCCTACATGCGTACGTGCAGGACGCCTCGCAGCGGCTGGACGGCCGCATGAGCGTCGCCGAACACCGTCTCGACGGCGCCGTGGCCTACCGAGCGCTCGTCCGTTACGACGCATACGGCGAGATGTCCGGGCGCCAGTCGACGTCAATCGCGCTGCTCGACGCCACCCGGTCCGGGGTCGTCCTCTCCTCTATCCATCACCGAGACCAATCGCGGCTGTACGCCAAGCAGGTGCGCAACGGGCGAGGCGAGCTCGAGCTCTCGCCAGAAGAGGACGAAGCGATCCGGCTGGCACTCGAGGGAGACGCCGCCGAGGCGGCTTCGGCCTGATCGCCGCCGACGACCACGCTGTGATGCGCGTCGGCTATTTCGGGCCCGAGGGCACGTTCACGCAGGAGGCTCTGCTCGCCGCGACGGCCGGGCGGTCGCTAGAGCTGATCGCATTGCCGACGATCTACGACACCGTGATGGCGGTGCACGATCGCAGCGTAGAGCGCGCCCTCGTGCCGATCGAGAACTCGATGGAGGGCTCGGTCAACGCAACGCTCGACTCCCTCGCGATCGAGACCGAGGACGTCTCGATCGTCGGCGAAGTCGTACATCCGATCCGCCACTGTCTGATCGCACGGAACGAGCTCGAACTGTCCGAGATCGAGGCCGTGCTCTCACATCCCCAGGCCAACGCGCAGTGCGCCAGGTTCATTCGCACGCGCCTTCCGGGCGCGCAGGTGCTCGCCGCGAGCTCCACTGCTGACGCAGTCAGGATGCTGGCCGACCACGACGGACCGTGGGCGGCGCTCGGAACTCGGTCCGCGGCCGAGCGCTATGGCTGCGTCGTACTACGTGCCGGCGTCGAGGACGTGTCCGGCAACGAGACGCGCTTTGTCTGGCTCGCGCCGACCGGGGCGCCTCCGGGTGGCCCCGGGGAGACGAACCGCGTGCTCGGGCCGTGGAAGACGGCAATACTGTTCTGGGGCGTGGGTTCGGAGGCGCCGGGATGGCTCGTGAGCTGCCTATCCGAGCTCTCATCGCGCGACGTCAACCTGACGCGAATCGAGTCGCGTCCGCGCAGGCAGGGACTCGGTCGCTACATGTTCTTCGCCGACCTCGAAGGGCGCGACTCCGAACCACACGTGGCGGAGGCGCTGGCCGGCCTGCGCCAGCACGTCGAGTCGCTGCGCTTGCTCGGGTCGTTTCCGGCCTGGCCCGAGAGCTAGGGGCGCTTCGCTAAACTGCGGGCGCCGTGTCGTCCCCAGTACCACCTGCGCCAGGGGGGTCCGTGCCGCTATCAGAGCACCAGCGGCGCGGGCGTGAGGGTGGTCGGGTGCTCGTTCTGAACGCGACCTTCGAGCCGATCAACGTCTGCACTGTCCGCCGAGCCGTCGTGCTGCTGCTCAAGGAGAAGGCCGAGGTGATCGAGCACGGCGACTGGGAGCTTCGCTCGGCGAACCGGACCGTGACCCGACCGGTCGTGATCCGCCTCGTCAGCTACGTGCGCGTGCCTCGCGACACTCACCGGCGCAAGATCACACGCCGGGCCGTGTTCGCCCGCGACGACTGGACCTGCCAGTACTGCGGAGCACGCTCGAACCTGACCGTCGACCACGTGATCCCACGTTCAAAGGGCGGCGCGTCGAGCTGGGACAACATCGTTGCCTCGTGCGCACCCTGCAACCTGCGCAAGGGCAACGCACTCCCACGCCAGGCCGGCATGCGTCTGCAGCGGCAGCCGAGGACGCCGAGTCCGCATGTGTTCATCCACGTAGCGAGTCCGACGATCCCTGCCGCCTGGCTGCAGTACCTGGCGGCGTAGGGCGGGGTGCCCGTCGCCCCGAGGCTCGCGGGGGGGGCGGGGGCCGGGGCGGGGGCGGGGGCTCGCGCGGGGGCGGGGGCCGGGGCGCGGGCGGGGCGGGGGCGGGGCCGAGGTCGATTTTAGTTGATAGTGAACGCTTATCGACCATGAGCCCCCGGCGGCGCGGCGGCGCGTCTACTAGGCCCCGAGGCTCGCGCGGGTGTAGAAACACGAAGGGCGCCGTGCCCGTCGCCCCGAGGCTCGCGCGGGTGTAGAAACACGAAGGGCGCCGTGCCCGTCGCCCCCGAGGCTCGCGCGAGTGTAGAAACACGAAGGGCGCCGTCGACTGCGGCGCCCTTCGCAAACGTCAGGCTGACTCTGGTCGAGACCGGCTGCTCGCCGGAGGGACAACTCCCGGCACCTGCCTCGACGGTGTCTCGGTCTGGACTCCGCTACGCGGGGCCAGCCTCCGAGCTAGCGGCCGGACACCTCCAGCGTCCCGCAAGAACTGTCAGACAATGGCGGACCACCTCCTTTCTCTGGTAGGTGGCAGATTAGCGAACGGCGGGGCGGATGTACACGGCCGCAGCGCTGCTCCTCGTCCGAAGCGTTCCCCTCTCCTCGTCGAGCGTCCCCCCTACTCCACGCCGGGAGCGTCCCCGTCGTGCTCGGGCAGGGTCGGCTCGACCTCCTCGAACGTCTCTGCCAGCTCGGTGCCATCCCCCAGCACGACGGGCTCGTCGCCGATGACGGGTGCCGCTGTCGCTTCGGAGTCGATCACGAGCGCGACGGCACTGACCTGGTCGTCGTCGCGGATGTTCATGACGCGGACCCCTTGGGAGGCGCGACCGTAGCGATTGATCCCGCGGACGGAGGTGCGCTGAACCATGCCGTTCTGTGAGATGAAGACAAGCTCCTGGTGCTCGCGGACGACGAGCGAGCCGGCGAGAGCGCCCTTGTTCTCGGTCAGCTGGATCGTCCTGACGCCCATCGTGCCGCGACCCTTGACGGGATAGTCGGAGATCTGCGTCCGCTTGCCGTAGCCGTTTTCGGTCACGACGAGCAGCTCCTGGTCATCGCGCGCCACGTCCATTGCGAGCACCGCGTTGCCCTTCTGGGAGACGTTCATCCCCCTCACGCCGCTCGTGTCGCGGCCCATCGGGCGGACCTGGCTCTCGCTGAAGCGCGCGGCTTGGCCCGACCGCGAGACCATGATGATGTCGTCGTCACCACTCGTCCGTCGAACCGCGATCAGCTCGTCGTCGTCACGGATATTGATCGCGATGATCCCATCGGCCTTGATCGGTGTGTTGTAGGCGAGGAACTCCGTCTTCTTGACGATCCCGTCCCTGGTCGCGAAGACGAGGTACTTGCCCTCGGTGAAATCGCGCGTGGACAGGACCGACTGGACGCGCTCGCCCTCGCGCAGCGGTAGCAGGTTGACCAGCGCCCGGCCCTTGGCGGTGCGCGAGGCCTCGGGAAGCTCGTAGACCTTGAGCCGGTAGACCTTGCCGCGATTGGTGAAGAACAGCAGGTAGTCGTGCGTGGAGGAGACGAACAGGTGCTCGATGTAGTCGTCGTCCTTCATGTCCATGCCGGTCACGCCGATGCCACCCCGGCGCTGCTGGCGATACGTGGACAGCGGCAGCGACTTGATGTACCCGGAGTGCGTGATCGAGATCACCATCTGCTGGTCCGCGATCAGATCCTCGATGTCGATCTCGCCTTCGGCGAACGTGATCTCGGTGCGGCGCCCGTCGCCGTAGGCATCGACGATCTCGGACAGCTCGTCCTTGATCAGGCCCGAGATGCGGCTCTCGTCGCCGAGGATCTCGCGAAGCTCCTTGATCCGCTCCAACAGGTCGTCGTGCTCGCGCTGGATCTTGTCGGCCTCGAGCGCGGTCAGTCGGCTTAGCGTCAGCTGCAGAATCGCCTGCGCCTGGATCACCGTCAGCTCGAATCGCTCGAGCAGGCCGAGGCGCGCGGCCTCGGGGTCGCGCGACGCCCTGATCAGGGCGATCACCTCGTCGAGATTCGCGAGCGCGATCAGCAGGCCCTCGAGCACATGCGCACGTTCTTCGGCCCGCCGCAGCTCGTACTTGGTCCGCCGGATCACGACGTCGCGCTGGTGGTCGACGTAGTGGCCGACCATCTCCCTGAGCGACAGGGTCCTGGGCACGTTGTCGACGAGCGCGACCATATTGACGCCGAACGTCGTCTGCATCGGCGTGTGCTTGTACAGCTTGTTCAGCACCACCTTCGGAATCGCCCCGCGCTTGAGCTCGATCACGAGCCGCATGCCCTTGTCGCTCGAATGGTCTTCGATATCCGAGATCTCCGAGATCTTCTTGTCGTGCACGAGGTCAGCGATCTTCTGGATCAGCCCGCCCTCGCCGCCCTTCTTGACCTGGTAGGGCAGCTCGGTGACGACGATCGCCTCCTTGCCCTGTGCGAGCGGCTCGATGTGAGCGCGCGCTTGAACGCGAACGCGCCCGCGCCCCGTCGCGTAAGCGTCCCGGATCCCGGCGCTGCCGAGGATGATCCCGCCGGTCGGGAAGTCGGGACCCTTGATGTGGCGCATCAGGCCCTCGACGTCGATGTTGGGATCGTCGATGTACGCGATCACCGCACTGACCGCCTCACGCAGGTTGTGGGGCGGAATATTGGTCGCCATCCCGACCGCGATCCCGGCAGAGCCGTTGACGAGCAGGTTCGGGTATCGCGCCGGTAGGACGAGCGGTTCTTGGTTCTTACCGTCGTAATTGGGTCCGAAGTCAACGGTGTCAGCGTCGAGGTCACGCAGCATCTCCGTCGCCATCCGACCCAGTCGCGCCTCGGTGTATCTCATCGCGGCCGGTGGGTCGTCATCGATCGACCCGAAGTTGCCCTGGCCGTCGACCAGGAGATAACGCATCGAGAAGTCCTGCGCGAGCCGCACCAGCGTGTCGTAGATCGCGCTGTCCCCGTGCGGGTGATACTTACCCATCACGTCGCCGACGATCCGAGAGGACTTTGAGCGCGAACGGTTCGGCTGCAGGCCGGCCTCGCTCATCGCGTACAGCACACGCCGGTGGACAGGCTTCAGGCCGTCGCGCACATCGGGAAGTGCGCGACCGACGATGACCGACATGGCGTAATCGAGATACGCCGAGCGCATCTCCTCCTCGAGGCCACGTGGCTCGATGTTCCCGCCGCCGAGAGTGTCAATCGTAGACATGGTCTAGATGTCCAGATTGCTGACGAGGCGTGCGTTCTCCTCGATGAACGCGCGCCGCGGCTCCACCGCGTCACCCATCAGCATCGAGAAGATCTTGTCCGCCTGTGCCGCGTCTTCGATATTCACACGCACCAGGGTGCGGCGCGACGCGTCCATGGTTGTGTCGCGGAGCTGGGAAGGGTTCATCTCGCCGAGTCCCTTGAACCGGTTCACGTCGACCCCGCGGCCGGCGAGCTCGAGCACTTCCTTGCGCAGCGCAACAAAAGTGAGCGCCTCGGCGGTGTGTTCACCCAGCTTGATCGAGAACGGCGGTGTTCCCGCGCTCGCCACGAGCTGCTCGTGCAGCCTCAGTACCTGCCGATACTCATGCGCGTCGAGCAGCGCCCGGGGGAGCCGGTGAGTTCGTGCCAGGCCCGACTTGCTCTCGATTGCCCGTACGACGACCTCGGCTGCATCTTGTGACACCAGATGGGTCGCGAAGGGCTGTCCGTTCACCGGCGCCCGCTGGATCAGCTCGATCAGACCGTCGACAGTGTCGACCTGTTCGTCGAAGATCCCCGACTCCTCAATGAATGTGATCGCCTCGCCGCCGTAACTCGCACGCAACGCCGACGACCATCCCTCGTACTGCTTGAGCAACCTCCCGAATCGCTGCCAGCGCGCGTCGGTGAGAGTGAACCGCGCGTTGTAACGATCGAAGATCTGAAAGCGCTCCAACTTGCCGTCAAGAAGCAGGTCCTCGAGCTCTGACTCCTTCTCGATGTAACGCTCGGTCTTGCCGGACTTGAACCTGTACAGGGGCGGCTTGGCGAGGTACACATAGCCGGCGTCGATCAAGGGCTGCATCTCCCTGAACAGCAGTGTCAACACAAGCGTCCGGATGTGCGCGCCGTCCACGTCTGCGTCACACATGATGATGACCTTGTGGTAACGCGCGTTGTCGAGATTGAACTCGTCACGGACACCGGTACCGATGGCGGTGATGAGTGCCTGGATCTCGGTGTTCTGGAGCACCTTGTCGATCCTGGACTTCTCGACGTTGAGGATCTTCCCCCGCAGGGGCAGGACGGCCTGCACGGACCGGTCTCGACCCTGCTTCGCGGAGCCACCGGCGGAATCGCCCTCGACGACGAAGATCTCGCACAGCGCAGGATCCTTGACCGAGCAGTCGGCGAGCTTGCCGGGGAGGCGTGAGTTCTCGAGCGCGGACTTGCGCCGCGTCAGGTCGCGGGCCTTGCGGGCGGCGGCACGGGCCTGCGCGGCCTGGACGGCCTTGGTGATGACGTCCTTGGCCTCGCGGGGATTCTCCTCGAGGAACTCGGACAGCCGGGCGTTGACGATCGAGTGAACGAAGCCCTGCATGCCGGGATTCCCCAGCTTGGTCTTCGTCTGGCCTTCGAACTGGGGATCGGTGAGCTTCGCGGAGATGACCGCCGTCAATCCCTCGCGTACGTCCTCACCGGTGAGGTTCTCGTCCTTCTCCTTCAGAAAAGCCTTGTCGCGGGCGTACTTGTTGAGCACGCCGGTGAGCGCGGAGCGGAAGCCCGAGAGGTGCGAACCACCCTCATGGGTGTTGATGTTGTTCGCAAACGAGAACACCGACTCCTGGTAGGAGGCGTTCCACTGCATCGCGACCTCAACCGCACCCTCGTCGCTCTCGCCCGAGAACGAGATGACCTTCTTGTGGATCGTCTCCTTGTTCTCGTTCAGGTAGCCGACGAAGTCGACGATCCCGCCCTCGTAGCGGAACTCGGCCCGGTGGCCGGCACTGCGTTCGTCGATGATCGTGATCCGCAGCCCGCGTGTCAGGAACGCCGTCTCACGCATCCGCTCCTCGAGCGTCGCGAACTCGAAGTCCAGCGTCTCGAAAATGTCGGCATCCGGCAGGAAGGTGATCGTGGTTCCGGTCTCGCTCGTGGGCGCGCCTCGCGTGAGGTCGCCCCGCGGTGTGCCGCGCTCATATGTCTGCGTCCAGTGAAAGCCGTCGCGGGAGATGTCGAGATCCAGCCGCTCCGAGAGCGCGTTGACAACCGACACGCCGACGCCGTGCAGTCCACCGGAGACCTTGTAGCCGCCGCCGTCGCCGAACTTGCCGCCGGCGTGCAAAACGGTGAGGACGACCTCTGCCGCCGGCCGCTGCTCCTTCTCCATGATCGCGACGGGAATACCACGGCCGTCATCGGCGACCGTCACCGAGCTGTCCGGGTGGATCGTGACGGTGACCTCGTCGCAATGGCCCGCGAGGGCCTCGTCGACAGAGTTATCAACAACCTCGTAGACAAGATGGTGTAGGCCGCGCAAGCCGGTCGAGCCGATGTACATCCCGGGCCGCTTGCGTACCGCTTGCAGTCCCTCCAGGACGGTGATGTCCTGCGCGTCGTAGCTGCCCTCGGTCTGAGGGCGCTGCGGGGCGCCATTGTCCTTCGCCAAAGATCCTCCGATTACATTGAGAAGCCCCGGATCCGGCCGATTGGCGGATAGCCGGGGCGTCCGAAGTTAGTAGTCAGAAGAATAGCACACGGACCCCCCGTTCCGGCCCCCGGACGACGAATGAATTGCCTGCAAAATGCCCAAATTAGCGCGCCCGGAGCGGGGGCCGGCCGGGGTCGTTCTCAGATCGGGGCTCGGGGCTCGTTCTGAAGCTGCCTCGGAGGGTTCGCACCGGGCACGGCAGGAGCGAGCCGAGCGCCGATCAACCCAGCGGGACGGTCACGCAGCGGAGGCGTTCGAGGCCACCGCTGGGGAGCGCCTCGTTCAGACGCTCGAGGATCGCCGGAGCCATCAGGTCGAGCTCCTGCGCCCAGACTGCGGCGGTGCACGCGACTGTCAGGACCCCTCCCCGCTCGGCCGTCGGCTGTGCCGCTTCGGCGATCGTCTCGCCGACGGTCGGGCGCCACACGCGCTGTACAGCGGCCAGCAGCGTGTCCGGCTCCCACTCCGAACGCAGCCCCTCAAGTGCGATCCCGATCGGGCGCGGCGCGAGGCGCCTCATGCGGCGGCCGCCTCATGTAGCAGCCGGCCGTCCGACACGGCTACGAGCGACACGTCGCCGCCGTCCACTCCGGGCACATGCTCTAGGTCGGTCGTGGTAATGATCGCCTGCCCCGCGCCGGCGCGCAGCACATCGACCAGCGCGCGCCTACGGTCATGGTCGAGCTCGCTCATGACATCGTCGAGCAACATCACCGGCGGGAACGGACGCACCGCCGAGATCACCTCACGCTCGGCGAGCAGGAGCGCCAGCAGCGCCAACCGCTGCTGCCCCTGGGAGCCGTACGAGCGCAGCTCGCGACCAACGCGTGTGAGCAGCAACTCATCGCGATGGGGACCGTGCCCGGTGAACCCGCGCTCGAGATCCCCATCCACTCGCGCTGCGAGCTCGTCCGCCAGCTCCTCGGGAGAGCCCGCTTTCGATCGCGGCCGGTACTCGACCGTAGGGGCACCGCTCAGCCCCAGGTCCTCCGCGTAGCGAGCGAACGGAGCGGCGGCCGCGCTCACCGCCTCGGCACGATCGTTCATCAGCGCGACACCGTGTCGCGCGAGCTGAAGGTCCCACGCCGCCAGCGTGTCGCGCCTGGCGTAACCGGAGCGGATCCGGGAGAGCAGCGCGTTGCGTTGCGCAAGAGCATGGGCGTAGGAGCGGCGGGCGAGGGTGCGCGAGGGCCACAGCGCAGCCACAACCTGGTCGAGATGTGCCCGGCGAACACCCGGGCTCCCCTTCACCAGTTCGAGCCGATCCGGCATGAAAACGCTGAGCAGGGGACGCTCGGCGATGTCCAGCAGCCGCTCAACCGGCGCCCCGTCCACCAGCATGCGCTTCGGCTGACCAGGCTCGAATCCGACCGCCAGCTCGTGAGTACCGTCGGTCGCTCTCAGCTTGACGACGACGCGGCTGGCTGCGGCGCCGAACCGCACCACCTCGCGTTCATTCGTGGTCCGGCACGACCGGCCGGTGCATCCGAAGTACAGGGCCTCGAGCAGGTTCGTCTTGCCGGCTCCGTTAGGCCCCCAGACGACCGTGATCGCCTCGCCGAGCGCCATCTCGGCGGAGTCGTAGCAGCGGAACTCGCGAACCGAGAGCGTCAAGACGCGCATCGCCTCAGCCGCCAGATCCGGCTTTAGACGTTGAGTCGGATCGGCATGATCAGGTAGCGGAAGCCGCTGCCGTCGGCGGTCTCGATCAGTCCCGGGCGTAGTGGGCTGATCAGCTTCAGCAGTAGATCGCCCTCGCCGATCGCCTCCACGCCGTCACGCAGGAACTCCGGGTTGAAACCGATCTCTATCGGCTCACCCTGGAACGCGACCGGCAGGGATTCGCGGGCCTCGCCGACGTCGGGCGTCTGAGAGGAGATCATCAGCTCGCCGGGCTTGAACGCAAGCCGCAACGGAGCCGTCTTCTGCGCGAGCAAGCTGACCCGTCGCACGACGTCGGCAATCTCGGTGGCCGACACCTTGAGCTCGTGCTCGAATGCGTCGGGGACGAGCTGGCGGTAGTTCGGAAACTGACCGTCGATCAGCCGTGAAGACAGCACGATCCGACCGACCTCGAACAGGATCTGGTTCTGGCGAACGGTCACGCGCAGCTCCTCCTGTTCGGAGTGGCCGGCGATCCGCGCCAGCTCCTGTAGCGCGCGCGCCGGGACATTGACCTCGAATCCCTTCGCCAGCGGCGTTGCGAGCTGAGTCTCCTTGATGCTCAAACGGTAGGAGTCTGTGGCGACCATTCGCAGCTCACGCTCCGAGGCCGAGACGAGGATGCCGGTGAGCACGGGACGCGTCTCATCGCGTGAAGCGGAGCCGGCGACCTTCAGCGCCGTGGAGACGAAAACATCGGCAGGGAGCGAGACGGCATTCTCGGTATCGGGTTCCGGAAAGGGCGGGAAGTCCTCGGCGCGCAGCGTGCGGATGTGGAAGGTGGCGTTTCCGGATACCACCTCCACGTCCTGCTCCGCGGGACGCAGCTCGAACGAGACGGTCGGAGCCGGCAGCGCTCTGACTACGTCAACCAGCAGCCGGCCCGGAAGGACGATCACGCCCTCCCGGAGGACGTCCGCCGCGATCGGAACACGGAGACCGACATCGGTGTCGGTCGCACGAAGCTCGCAGCCGTCGCTGAGCGCCGCGATCTGGATTCCGGATAGAGCCTGAATCGCAGTGCGCGATGAGGCGACCCGTGCCACGGTCTGAAGCTGCGTCAGCAGCCCATCGCGGTCGATTGAGATCTTCAAGTGGGATACCTCTTAGAACGAAATAGCAGTCATAGTGTTGAAAAGGGCTGTTCAGAACCTGGGAACAGCGCCAGGTTGCAGGAAGTCCTTGGTACGCGAGCCGACAAACAAGTGTGTCAGTCGTCGCGGTCGTCGCTGTCGAGGATGGCAGCTGTGATGGTTGCGACCGCTGCTGCTGCCCTGTTGTCGACAGCCAGTTGGTCTGCGACGCGTCGACAGGCATGAACGACGGTGGCGTGGCTACGGCCACCGAAGGCCTGACCAATCACCGGCAGTGAGGCGTCGGTCAGGACTCGTGCTAGGTGCATGGCGACCTGGCGCGGCCAGGCGATCGTGACGGTTCGACTCGGGGAAACGAGCGCCCGCACGGAGATGCCGAAGTGGGCGGCCACGACCGCCTGGATCTTCGGTATCGACGGCGAGTTGGTGGTGCTCCGCGGCAGCAGGCTGTCGAGCACCTCGTTGGCGAGCTCGAGATCGATCGGGCGTCCCGTCAGCGATTGAAATGCGACGACGCGGATCAGCGCACCCTCGAGCACTCGGATGTTCGTGGTTATGCGCGTCGCGATCAACTCGAGCACTGTCGGATCGGCGAGTGGGATCCGGTCGAGCGCTGCGCGCTTGCGCAGGATCGTGAGGCGTGTCGCGAGGTCTGGCGGTCTGATGTCCGCCACGAGTCCAGACTCGAAGCGCTCGCGGAGTCGTTGGTCGATCGTGCTGAGATCGTGTGGAAGGCGATCGCAGGTGAGGACCAGCTGGCGTCCCGTCTCATACAGCGCGTTGAAGGTGTAGAAGAACTCCTCTTCGGTCTTGGCCTTGCCGGCGAGGAACTGGACGTCGTCGATGAGGAGTACGTCGGCGTCGCGGTATGTCCGTTTGAAGCGCTCGACCGAGCGGGAAGAGAGGGCTGAGATGAAGTGGTTGGTGAACGACTCCACGGTCGTGTACCTGACGGTGGCGCCGCCTCCGTACGCGAGCACGTAGTTCGCGATGGCATGCAGGAGGTGTGTTTTGCCGAGACCCGGAGGGGCGTGGAGGAAGAGAGGGTTGTATGCCTGGCCTGGGAGCTCGGCGACGGCCAGGGAGGCTGCGTGTGCGAGTCGATTGCCGTCGCCGATCACGAACTGGTCAAAGCTGTGGCGAGGGTTGAACGTGCCCCCGCCGGCACCCCCGCCGGTCTCGGCCGGCCGGGGGCTCCCCTTGGCCTCGTCAGCCGGAGTGGTGAACTGGACGCGGATGCCGGGCCCGAGGACCTGGGCTACACACGCCTCGATGATCCGGCCGTAGCGCTCGACGACCCACGAATGAGTGTCGGAGGGAACGCGGAGGACGAGGACTTCGGAGTCGGATGGCTGCGCCTCGAGGGGCGATAACCATAGTTCGTAGATCGAACTCCCGACGGATCGCCGTAGCTCGTCGCGGATCTCATGCCAGGCACGCGGGAACTCGACTTGCGCTGACAGCGACAAGCAACACCTTTTCGGAGAATTGAGGATCTGAGAACGACGGGGAGCTCCTGGGAAGGTGCTCGGGCGGGCGAATATACCAGCGCAGCGGGGCCTCCCGGAGGCCCTGGGGGCGGCCGTGCCGCAAAGCGCGGGAAAAAGGAATCGGCTCCGGTCTGGGGTTCCTCAGCAGGCCCGGCGGTGACCGGACGGCTGGGCGCAACCTGGGGCGAGGGTGTTCCAGGTCCCCTGGCTATAATGGGCTGCTGCCCTACCGGGATCGTGAAATATGAAGCGGACTTATCAGCCAAAGAAGCGCAAACGCGCACGCACGCACGGGTTTCGCGCCCGAATGCAGACGAGGGCAGGCCAGATGACGCTCAAACGTCGGCGCGCGAAGGGGCGCAAGCGGCTGACCGTCTGATGCGCGGTGGGCAGGGCAGCTCGGCTCGGCCGAAACGGGGCCGGCTGTCGCGTAGCGCCGACTTCGATCGGGTGTTTCGGCAGGGCAGCTCTCATGGCGGCCGCGAATTTGTGCTGTACGTGTTCCCGCGAGGAGAGGATGGCGCGACGCCCCGCCTCGGGCTGTCCGTGTCTCGCAAGGTTGGCGGCGCGGTGCAGCGAAATCAAGTGAAACGCCTGCTCCGCGAGGCGTTCGCGCTGGACGGCAACCGCTTGCCCGCAGGGAGCGACGTGGTGGTGGTGGCGCGGACCGATGCCAGGGACCTGGCTGAGCGTGAAGGCCTGAGCGGAATCCGCCGGTCACTGGCCGAGCTGATCGACCGCGCCACCCGGCCGAGCGGAGGTGTGGCGTGACCGTCGTCAGGAAGCTCGCGATCCTGCCGATCCAGCTCTACCAGCGCCTGATATCGCCGATGATCGGCCCGCACTGTAAGTACTACCCATCGTGTTCTGAGTATGCCGCGCAGGCGATTCGCGACTACGGCATACTCCGCGGCCTGATCCTCGCGGGCTGGCGGCTGCTTCGATGCAACCCCTGGAGCCACGGGGGATTTGATCCTGTCGAGCGCCAGCGGCTGTTCCGGCCGCGACGCACAGAAGCTCCGACCGCATGACCATGTTCCTCCCCGCCGCGAACATCCTACAGCCGCTGATCAACGTCTTCGAGGCGGTGCTGAAGTTCTTCCACAACAGTGTGGGAGTTGGCTGGGGCCTGTCGATCGTGCTGCTGACGGTGGTGATTCGCGCCGCTCTCGTGCCGCTGACGGTGAAGCAGTACCGCTCGATGCAGAAGCTCCAGGCGCATCAGCCGGAGCTCAAGGCTCTGCAGGCGAAGTACAAGGACGACAAGCAGCGTCTGAACCAGGAGATCATGAAGTTCTACAAGGAGAACAACGTCAACCCGTTGGGCTCCTGTCTGCCGCTGCTACTGCAGTTTCCCGTCTTCATCTCGCTGTACTACCTGCTTCGCAAGGACCTGCGCGGGTACATCTGCCCGGCGACGCAGAAGGCCTACAAGGCAATTCATGGTGCGGGGGCGACCACGCCGTGTGGGATCCATAACCACGCCCAGTTCCTGTTCATCGGTGACCTGACCTTCAAGGCGACGGGTGCCGTTCTGGTCGTGCTGATGTTGCTGTACGTCGGCACACAGCTGTGCTCGAGCATGCTGATGTCGTCGCCGGCGATGGATCCCACCCAGCGGAAGATCATGATGTTCATGCCGCTGATCTTCGTCTTCTTCTTCATCAACTTCCCGGCCGGCGTGATTGTCTACTGGATCACCACCAACCTGTGGACGATGTGCCAGCAGGTGATCGTGAGGCGATGGATCGGCACTCCGCCCGTGGCGGCCGCGGCTGCCGCTGCGGCCGGTGCCGGCGGTGGTACCGGTGGCGGCCCGGGTGGCGGCCCGAAGGTGACGAAGCCGTCGTCTGGTGGTGGTCCGAAACCGTCGACTGCCGGCAGCGCCAAGGCCTCGGGCGGCGGCGCCAAGGTCTCCGCCGCCGGTGGTAAGCGATCCGGCAACGGGCTCGAGGCGGCCGAGGGCGTCGCGAAGCCGGCCACCGTCACCGCCGGCGCGATGGCGGCGGCAACCGGGTTGCTTCGCCGGGCCCGTGGCGAGACGGATGCAGACGGTGGCGGGGCTTCTGGATCGAGCGGCGGGCGCAGTGGCCCAGGTGGACCGCCCCCACGTCCTCCCCGTAAGAAGAAGAAGCGCTCGGGGCGAAGGAGGTAGCGTGGAGGCGTCCTCGCCGGGTCCGGCAGATCGAGTGCGCGAATTGCTTGAGCGGATCGCCTCTGCCTCTGGCATCGCCGCGCAGGTCGAGGTCCATGAGGACGCCGAAACGCTTACGGCGGCCTACGTCGGCGACGACCTTGGCCTCCTGATCGGCAGACACGGGCAGACGATCGATGCAATCCAACACCTCTCATACAGGGTGGCGTTTCGCGGCGATGCGGCGCGAAAGCGCCTGGTTGTGGACGCTTCCGGCTATCGGGAGCGCCGCGCGCTCGCGCTCCAGGCTGACGCTGACCGCGCGGTTGAGCTGGCGTCGCGCGACTCCCGACCGGTGTCGCTCGAGCCGATGAGCGCGCTCGAGCGCAAGGTCGTTCACGAATACCTGCGAGACCGGGCCGGAATCGAGACCTACAGCGAGGGCGAGGAGCCGGATCGCCGGCTCGTCGTCGCTCCGGTGGTCGAGTAGCTCGCGCCGCCGGCGGCCGCTGCGCGGGGTGGGCCATGGCGTTCGTTTCACGTTTTTCTCGACGGTGAAACAGGGGTGGAGCCGCTCGAGATCACGCCGTTTGACCGGGGCCTGGTCGTTGGGCTGCTGATCGGCGAAGGGTCGTTCGGTGGCGACGGCAAGCAGCCCCAGGTCACGCTGCGGATGCACGTCCGCCACGAGGCGCTGTTTCGCCGGCTCGTGGCCCTGTTCCCCCGCACACGCCTCTACGGCCCCTACAACCACGGAGACCGCTCGTACTACCAGTGGATGGCGCGCGGACAGGCTCTGGTCGAGGATGTCCTGCCGGTGCTCGAACAGGGCCTGACGCCGGAGCTCGATGGCTATGCATGGGAGCGGCTCGCGCAGATGCGCGAGCGCTACGCGAGCTACATCGCCCGCGCGCAATCGCGAGCCGGGTCGTCACGGGACGAATCGTGAGCCTGCTGTGGGTCGAGGCGGATGCCTTTGTGGTGGGCGCGGGCGGCCGTCCTCCGGACGGCGTGAAGGTGGTCTGGGCGTGAGCGGTTCTCGGAGCGTCGTCGCCGCGGTCGAGGGGTTGGTGGGCCGGTATGGACTTCCCGCCGGATCGGCCGAGGCGCTGCTCGCACTCGTCGACCTGCTGGCGCACGACGAGCACGCGCCGAGCGCTGTCCGAGACCCCCCGGCCACGGTCGACGTTCACCTGGCGGACTCGCTCGTCGCGCTCGAGATGCCAGAGCTCGGTCGCGCCCGAGAGATCGTCGACCTTGGCTCCGGCGCCGGGTTTCCCGGGCTACCGCTCGCGATCGCGCTTCCGCAGGCGCGCTTCACGCTGCTGGAGGCGAACGCGCGACGCGCCGCATTTCTGGAGCGCGCGGTGTCGGTCATCGGGGCGACCAGCGTGCACGTCGTCAACGTCCGAGCCGAAGAGTGGCGCGAAGGTCTCGGCGTGTCTGACTTGGTCTTCGCTCGCGCCCTCGCGCCGTTGCCGGTCGTCGCCGAATACGCCGCACCGCTCCTGAGGGTCGGTGGTGCCCTGATTGCGTGGCGAGGTAGGCCTGACCCTGAGGCTGAGAGTTCGGGGGGGCGCGCGGCCCAGGAACTCGGGCTAGAGGCTGCCTCGCCCAGGCGCGTCCGCCCTTATCCCGGCGCTCAGCACCGATACCTACACGTCATGTCGAAGGTGAGAGATACGCCAGATAGATTCCCTCGCCGGCCCGGTATGGCGCTGAAGCGACCGCTTGGCGTCTTGCCGCGCGGCGGCGGCTCCGGGTAGGGCCTAATCGGCGGTGCAGTTAGAGGGCGTGTTCTTAGCCGTCGCTGGAGTTCGCAAAAGCGCCCCGCCCCCGCCGACTTAGGCCACAAGTGCATCCATCGTCCGAAACGCGACGACGCCTCGACACCCCGTCCGACCGCACATCTCGGTAGCTTCCGTCTGGTCATGGGGACGGTCTATGCAGTGACCAATCAGAAGGGCGGCGTCGGCAAGACGACCACCGCCGTCAACCTCGCTGCGTGCGTGGCCGAGGCGGGATACGAAACGCTCCTGATCGACATCGATCCGCAGGCGAATGCGACGGTTGGCCTAGGCCTGAGCAAGGACGCGGAACTCACGGTGTACGACGTGCTGACCGGGTCCGCTTCGCTCGCGGACGTGATCGTCCCGACCGGAGTCGAACACCTGTTCGTAGCGCCATCAGGTCCAGACCTGGCCGGCGCGACCGTCGAGCTACCGAGGATCATCGGCTCCGAGATGCGACTGCGGACGGCGCTCGAGCCGATCCGCGAGCGGTATCCGTTCACCCTGATCGACTGTCCGCCGTCCCTCGGACCGCTGACCGTCAATGCGCTCGTTGCCGCTGACCGCGTGATCGTTCCGGTACAGGCGGAGTACTACGCGCTCGAGGGCCTGGCCGGGATGCTCGAGACGCTCTCACTTGTCCAGCGGGAGCTCAACCCGACGCTCACGGTGGCCGGGATGCTGCTGACGATGTACGACGCGCGCACGCGGCTGGCGCAGGACGTCGAGCAGGAGGTCCGTCGCCACTTTCCCGAGCTGATGTTCGAGACCGTTATCCCGCGCAACGTGCGGATCGGCGAAGCGCCCAGCTACGGCAAGCCCGTGATCCACCACGATCCCCACTGTGCCGGGGCGGACGCCTACTTCGAGCTCGCAAAGGAGGTGGCGGCGCGTGGCTGACCGGCAACGCGGGATGGGCCGCGGGCTCGCGGCGATCCTTTCGGTCGCTCCACGGGATGAACTCGAGGAGCTACGCGAACTTCCGATCGAGCTGATCGCGCCCAATCCACACCAGCCGCGAAGCACGTTCGACGAGGAGTCGCTCGTATCGCTCGGCGATTCGATCAAGGTTCGTGGCGTCCTCCAGCCCGTGCTCGTCCGCCCGCTCGCGGGCGGCCGCTACGAGCTGATCGCGGGCGAGCGTCGCTGGCGGGCCGCGCAGCTCGCCGAGCTGACCACGGTGCCCGCGATCGTGCGTCAGCACGACGATGCGACCTCGCTCGAGGTGGCCCTGATCGAGAACATGGCGCGCGAGGACCTCAATCCCATCGAGGAGGCGCGCGCATGCGCGGCCCTGGTCGAGGAGCTCGGTCTCACGCGCGAGGAGGTCGGGTTACGCGTCGGCCGTAGTCGCGTTGCGGTCTCCAACCTCATCCGCCTGCTCGACCTTCCCGACGATGTCATCGCGATGATCGAACGTCACGAGCTCACCGAAGGCCACGGACGCGCCCTGCTGCTCGC
>Ga0302325_10001135_pt1 | contig 69341 bp, 47 predicted proteins | sample Palsa_T0_2_FD_201948 | JGI IMG/M metagenome (GOLD analysis project Ga0302325, IMG submission 201948) | Peat permafrost microbial communities from Stordalen Mire near Abisko, Sweden - Palsa_T0_2 | ecosystem: Environmental > Terrestrial > Soil > Palsa > Peat permafrost | place: Sweden: Abisko...
GCGGCTGCGCTCCGAGCGCGCGCCCGTAGCGTCGATCTTCGATCACGCCGTCCCGACCGAAGTCGGCCAGGCACGCGTCGTCATCGGCTTCGATGCCACGGCCTCCTTCGTGGCGGCACGGGCGAGCGAGCCCGAGGCGCTCGAGGCGCTCACCCGAGCGGCGCGCGCCCACTTCGGCGCACCCACCGACGTGGTTCTCGATCGGTCCGCGAAGCCAATCGCCGGCGTACGCACCGTCGCCGCGATGGAGGCCGAGCGACGCGCCGGACTGACGGCCAAGGCGCGGGCCGCCGTGCAAGATCACCCCGTGGTGAAGGAGGCAATCCGCCTCTTTGGCGCGCAAGTCCGGGACGTAAAGCTACCTCCGGGCGAGGGATAGGCTAAAAATAAGGGACCCATGCAATTTCGCGGCGGAATGAACGAGTTGATGCGCCAGGCGGCGCGCATGCAGCGCCGGATCGACGAGGCCAAGACCGCCCTGAAGGACCGCGAGCTCACTATCGAGGGCCTCGGCAGCCGGGTAAAGGTCGTGGTCACGCTCGGCCGGAGCGTCAAGCGCATCGACGTCGACAAACAGGCGCTCCTCGGCGACGACGCTGACTTCGTGCTCGACGCCGTGTGCGCCGCGATAAACCAGGGCATCGAGCAAGCCGACAAGCAGATGGAAGCCGAGCTCGAAAAGGTGACCGGCGGGGTCAAGATCCCCGGGATGGTCTGACCCGAAGCCGGCTGCCCTCCTCGTGAGCCCGAAGATCCGCCGCGTGGTGAAGCTGCTCTCGCACCTGCCTGGGGTGGGCGAGAAGACGGCGCAGCGCTACGTGCTCTGGCTCTTGACCGCCGATGACTCGCTCGCGCGTTCGCTCGGTGCGGAGCTCGCCACGTTGCGCGACGAGCTCGGCCCCTGCGAGCGGTGCGGCAATGTCGCCGAGGTGCTCGATGGGCACGCGGTCTGCGACGTGTGCAGCGACTCCAAGCGCGACGCCAAAGTGCTCTGCGTCGTCGCGCGCGTCCACGATCTCATGGCTATCGAGCGCGCGGGAGCGATGCGCGGGCGCTACTTCGTGCTGGGGCGACTCCTCTCGCCCCTCGAGGGCATTGGCCCCGAGGACCTGCCCATACGCGAGCTCGTCGCGCGCATCCGGCACGACGGGGTCGAAGAGATCATCGTGGCGACGCCGCCCAGCGTCGACGGAGAGGCGACGGCGCTCTTGCTGAAGCGCGAGCTCGCGTCGCTCAACGTCGCCATCACGCGCATCGCTAGCGGCGTTCCGCACGGGGGCGACCTCGAGTTCGCCGATCCGATCACGATGGGTCGCGCGCTGGCGGGAAGGCGCGCGCTCTGATTTTCCACCGAGGAGCCTGGCGATGACCCACCCGCTGCACCCCAAGACCGCAGTGAGCACGCCCGGTGCGCCCGCGGCGATCGGTCCCTACTCGCAGGCCGTGCGCATCGGCGAGACCGTCTATGTGAGCGGCCAGATCCCCCTCGACCCGGCGAGCGGTCAGCTCGTCGAGGGCGGCATCGTCGAGCAGACCGAGCGCGTGGTGCTCAACCTGGCCGCGGTCCTCGCGGCCGCGGGATGCGGCCTGCGCGATGTCGTGAAGACCACCATCTACCTCGTCGATCTCGCGCACTTCGGGGCGGTGAACGACGTCTACGCGCGGCACTTCGATCCCCCCTACCCCGCGCGCGCCACGGTGCAAGTGGCCGCTCTTCCGCGCGGCGCGCAGGTGGAGATCGACGCGACCGCCGTGGCGCCGCCCGCCGGTCACCTCGCGCCCTGACGCGTCAGGCCCCGAGCTGCAGCGTCAGGCGTGCGAGCGCGCCTTGCACTTGCGCGACGGCGTCGGACGCACCCGGCTCGATCGGACTCCCGATGGCCACGTCGACGCGGGTGAACGGCCATGCGATCGCCAGCCTGTCCCACGAACGACGCAGCACGACGCCGCAGCGCACCGCGCTCGCCATCGGCACGACGACGCCGCCGCACGCTCGCGCGGCCACCACCGCCCCGCCCTTGACGACGCCCCGCGGTCCACGCGGTCCGTCCACCGCGAACGCCGCGTCGGCCCCATCGCGGCGCATCGCCCGCACCAGCGCGGCGAGCCCGCGCGCCCCCGCGCGCGACGACGACCCGCGTACGACGCCAAAACCCTGCACCTCGAGGGCCCGCGCTTGCATCGCACCGTCGCGCGAGAGGCTCACGAGCACCACCGTCCGGCGTCGGCGGGGCCAGGCGAGGAGCGGCCACTGCGCCCCGTGGAAGAACGCGAGCACCCACGGCCGATCACTCGCGCCCTCGAGGGCCGGGTCGACGCGCACGCGAACGCGCAGCGTCGCCAGCCAGACGCGGGCGACGACGCCAAGGATCGACCCGAGCAGGCGCCGCGGCCACTCCCCCGCAGCGCCGCCGCGCGCCGTCACCCTTTGAGCTCCGCCAGCTTGGACCGCGCGGACGCGAGCGACGGATCGTTCTCGATCGCGCGCTCGAACATTTGCACGGCCTTGGCCTTGTCGCCCTGCTTCACGCTGATCTCGCCCAGGTAATAGAACACTTCTCCCTTGGAGATCCCGGCCGCGCCGTCGAGCCGCTGCAGGAGCAGCGCGCGGAAAGTCTTCTGCGCGCGATCGAGGTCGTTCGTCTCGAACGCGAGCACACCCAGGTCTTTGAGCACGCTCACCGAGCCGGGGTCGATCTTGAACGCCATGTCGAGCTGCGCGAGAGCCACGTCCTTTTGCCCTAGCTGCGTGAGCGCGCTCGCGAGCCGATGGTGGTACGTCGCGAGCTCCTTGGTGCGCCGGTTGCCGAACGACGCGATCACCTTCTCGAGCACCTGCGCCGCGTCCTGGCCGCGGTCGGCGAGCTTGTACGCATCGCCCAGCGCGAGCAATAGGTCGCGGTCCTGCGGGGTGAGGGCTGCGGCGCGTTCGAGGATCGGAATCGCGTCCGACGGGCTCTGGCGCTTGGTCAGATGGATCTCCGCCGCCGTTCGCAGCAGCTTCACCTGATCGGCGATGGGCGCCGGGACGGCGGGCGGGGGCGGGACCGAGCCACCCGGCGGGATGCTCGCCATGCTGCGGCGCATCGGAGGCAGCGAGTTCTTCGCCACCTCCGCGGCGAGGGCCGCAGCGCCGGGATTGGCCGCGGCGATGAGGTCCGCGTCGCTCACCAGCAACCCCGCTAGCTCGGCCCACTTTTGCGATCGCTCCCAGCGCTGGCGCAGCATGTTGCGCAGCTCCACGTGGGCCGGCTCGAACCGCAGGCCGCGCTGCAGGGCCTCTTCGGCGCCCTCGGCATCGCCGGCCTTCTCGCGAGCGGCGGCCAGCCGCAGCGCCCAGGTCACCCCTTCGTCCGTGCTGGCCGAGTCGACGATCTTCGTCAGCGCCCCGGCGGCGCGATCCCAGTCCTCGCGCTTTTCGGCGATGCGCGTCACCGCTTCGAGGGCGCCGCGGTGGGTCGGATGCTTCTCGAGGACCTGCTCGTACGCCTCTTGCGCTGCGGTTGCGTCCGAGAGCCTGTTCTCCTGCACCTCGCCAAGGCGCACCAGCAGCCGAAGCTCGGCGTCGACGTCGCCCCGGTCGCGTGCCACGTCGAGCTGCGACTTGAGCAGATCGGCCAGCTCTGCGTCGCGCCCGGTCTGCTCGTAGAGCTGCGAAAGCCGAAGCACGGCGTCGGCATGCGCGGGATCCTCGTCGAGGATGGCGCGAAGCGTCTCGATCGCGTCATCGGGCGCCTTGAAGCGCTCCGCGTGCAGCCGCGCGAGCTCGAGACGCAGGCCTGCGCGCTCGCTTTGCGCCGTCGCGACGTCGACGAGCCGCAGGAGCAACCGCGCCAGATCGCGATCCCGCCCGGCTTGACCATAGAGCGCGCGCAACGCCGCCGCGCCTTCGGCGTCGGTCGGCTCCGCGTCGAGGATCTCTTCGTACAGCGTCATCGCACGCCCGCTGTCGTGGACCCGGTCGACGAGGACCTTGGCCGCTTCGTGCTTGAGCCGCAGCGCCTCGACGCCGTCGGGTGACAGCTCCGAGCGCAGGAGCAGCAGCTTCACGACCTCGACGTCGTCGCCCGCCGTCGTGCGCAGGCTCGTCAGCTCCTTCAGCGCCCAAAGGTTGGCTTCGTCCTCCGCGATCAGGTCGCGCAGCACCGCCTCGGCGAGGGCGCGATCGCCCACCGGGCCCTCCGCGAGCGCCTTGGCCTCGCGAAGCAGATCCTCCTTCGTCGAGCGATCCGTCTCCAGGCGCGCGCGGCGCCGGAGCATCTCCACGAGGTCACGCTCGCGTCCGGGCTTGCGCAGCAGGTCCTCGAGCGCGCGGATGATGTCGACGTTCTCGGGCTCGATCGCGAGCGCCTTGCCGTACGCCGCCTCGGCGCGGCCGGCGTCGTCGAGCCGGCCACTGCTCCACGTCGCCAGGCGGATGTACAGCTCCATGCGCGTGACGGCGGGCAGGTCCTTCGCGCGATCGACGGCCTCGGACAACTTCTCGGCGGCCTCGCGCCACGCGCCGTTGTCCGCCGCGAGCCGTTCGAGCTCGGCGAGGGCGTCGTCGTCCGACGGGTCCTCGGTGATGGCGTCTTCGACCGCCCGCTGCGCGCGCGCACGATCGCCGACCGTCTGCTCGAGGATCCGCGCGAGATCCAGCCGCGCGCGGTTGCGATCGGCCGTAGTCTGCGCGCGCTCGATGCGACGGGCGTAGAGCGTCGCGAGCTCCTCGGTGTGCCCGAGCGCCCGGTACACGAACTCCAGCGCCTCGAAGGCTTCTTCGAAGAGCGCGCTGTCGCCCAGCAGCTTTTCCAGGGCCTCGCGGCTCGGCCCGTGATCGGGCACGCGCTCGAGCGCCTGACGCAAGGTGCCAAGGCCGCGCGTCCGCTCGCCGTTTTCGATCTGGAGCGCCGCCAGCCGATGCAAAAGGTCCGCCTGGACGTTTGCTTCGGCTTCGACCGCGATGCGGCGCTCGAGCACGTCGGCCAGGCCCCGAGCGTCGCCGAGCCGAACGAACAGGCGATCGAGCGCACGCAGAACAGCAGCGTCATCGCCCATCCGCTCGACCGCAGCGACGTACGCCTTGGCCGCGCGCGAGGGGTCGCCCACCTTCTCTTCGCTGATGCGCCCGAGGCGCACGAAGAGATCCGCCGCCACGTTCGCGTCGAAGATTCCGTTCGCGCGCTCGTCGAGGGCGGCGGCGTACCGGCTCCAGCCCTCCGCGCCAAGGCCTGCAGCGAGCCGCTCGATCCCTTCGTGCAGCGTCGCGTCCTGCGGCTCCTCGGCCAGCGCCCGGATCAGCGCGTCCTGTGCCCGCGTCGGATCGCCGAGGTGAGTCTCGGCCACCTCGCCCAGCGCGCGAAGAGTCCGCGCGCGGTCGGCAGCCTCGGTTTGCACTCGCAGCCGGAGCTCGAGCACCGCCGCAAGATCCGCGAACCGGCCTGCGGACCGCAAGACCGGCTCGAGCGCGTCGGCCGCGTCGCCTCGCAGCTCGTCGCGCGACTCGCCGATGCCGCGGATCGCAGCGACCGACTCCTCGTCGAAGCCTGCCTCGAGCACGCCGCGGTACGTCTCGAGCGCCGCTTGCGCGTCCTGCAGCTGCACGCTGTAGAGCGCCGCGATGCGCTTCTGCAATTTGCGCCGGGCCTCGTCGTCCGGCGCCGCGTCCACCTGTAGCTTCAGGTTCTCGAGCAGGTCGGTCCAGAGACGTTCGCGCGTGTAGAGGCCGTCGAGGCGTCGCAGCACCTCGCCCCGCTTCTCGCGGAGCGAAGAGTCGGAGTCGGCCGCGGCCAACGCCAGCGTGAGGCACTCGATAGCCTCGCGTCGGCTCGACAGATCGTTCACGTAGCGCGTCGCGGCGTCGACCAGCAGCTGAAACTTGAGCGACGCGTCGTCCTCGCCGCAGAGCTCGACTCGACGGCGATAGAGATCGACGAGCCGCTCCGCCTCGTTCTTCTGCTCGTAGAGCGCGATGAGGCAGTCGATCGTGAACGTGCTGTCCGACTCGAGCTCGAGGGCGCGCTCGTAGGCGTCGATCGCGCCGGAGACGTCGTCGAGCATGTCGCGCCGCGCCTCGCCAATGCGCCGCCAGGTGCTCGCGCGCGTCTCGTCGTCGGGGACGAGCTCTGCCTTCTTGGTCAAGACGCGCACGAGCGACGTCCAGTCGCTGAGCAACGTGGCCAGCGCGTCCATCTCGTCGAGCGGCTCGAGGTCCGTCTCGTCGAGCGAGAAGAGACGGTCCCACGCGTCGAGCGCGCGGCGCGGGTCGTCGCGCTTGCGGTCGTGCAGCTGCGCCAGCGCCGAAAGGACCTCGCGCTTGGTCAGACCGTCGCTCTTCGCGATGGCCGTCTCGTATGCAGCCGCAAGGTCGTCCCAGCGGGACGTGAGCCCCGCGAGCCTGTCCAGCTCGGCCCGGGCCTCGCCGTCCTCGGGATCGAGGGTCCATGCCTGCTGGATCGCGTCGAACGCACGCCGCCGGTCGCCGCCGCGCTGCTCCCAGAGCGACGCCGTTTCGCGCAACACCGCCACTCGCTCGTGGTCGTCGGTGGCAAGGACCAGCCGGTCCTCGTTCACGGCGACGAGGTTCCGCCAGTCGTCGGCCCCTTCGTAGATCGGGCGCAGGATGTCGACGATGCGCGCCTTGTTCTCCTGGGATCGCCGTAGCCCTTCGAGCGCGACCACCGCTTCGGCGCCCGGCGTGCGCCCGGACGTCGGCGACAGCTCAACGACGCTCTGCAGCTCGTCGATGCCACCGGGCACCTCGCCGAGCTTGTGGATCAGCAGGTTGGCGAGCGCCATGCGGAACGCAGCCTCGTCCTCGGGCAACGCGCTCTGTTCCGCGCGCCGTCGTGTGAGGTCCGCCAGATCGCGCCATCGCTCGCCGCGCGCATAGAGACGCGACAGGGCTTCGAGCGCGTGCGGATCGGCTTCGTCGACCTCCAGCGCCGAGCGGTAGGTGTCGACGGCGCCCGTGTCGTCGCGGAGCTCCGATTCCTGGATCGCCGCGATCGTGTGCAGCGCCGCGAGGCGCTCGTCCGCGCCGTCCTTGAACTCGAGGGCGTCGCGATAGAGACGCACGCGCTCGTCGGGGCGGCTCGTCTCGCGCAGCAGGCGATCGATCGCCTCGAAGCTCCCGTCCTTGGCCTGGGGGTCGAAGGCGTGCGCGCGGCGGTAGTAGCGGAGCGCGCGCTCCACGTCCTTCAGCCCCTCGAACAGCTCGCCGGTGCGCTTGGCCAGGCGCGCGGTCTCGGGGCCGTCGGTCGTGATCTTCTCGAGCTCCGCAGCGAGCACCTCGGCGAGGCGCGCGGGCGCGTTGGCCACGCGGCTCAACCGTTCGAGCTCGGTCCACGTCGTCTCGTCGGTCGGGTCCTCGGCGAGCAGCAGCGCCGTTGTGTCGAGCGCCGCGCGATAGTCCTCGGCCTGCTCCTCGTGCAGCTTGGAGAGGCGCCGCAGCAGTGTGCGCCGCTCGTCGGGATCCTGGCTGACGCCGAGGCGCGCCTCGAGCGTCGCCATGACGCGGCGCCAGTCGAGGCGCGCGAGGTACACCGGCTCCAGCATCGACGCCGCGCGAGCCGCGTGCTCGCGCTGACCCATGAGCACCTCGAGCGAAGCGACCGACTGCGGGTGCTTGGGGTCGATCGCGAGCGCCGCTTCGTACTCGTCGAATGCGCGGTCGACGTCGCCGACGTGCTTCTCGAGCACCATGCCGAGCGCGTGGTGGAGCGCAGCCTTGCGCTCGTTGGAGATCCCCGGCGCGCCGATCTGCCGCTCGTGCAGCGCGACCATGTCCGCCCACCGCTCCGCCTGCGCGTACAGGCGCTCGAGGGCGCGCACCGCGTCGGCGTCCAGGGCCACCTCGAGGATCTGCTCGTAGACCGTGATCGCCGCGGCCGCGTCACCGAGCTTCTCGTCGCAAAGGCGGGCTTCCTTGAAGAGCAGCTGTTTGCGCTCCGCGTCCGACTCGGCCGACTCGGCCCGGCGCTTCACGATCTCGAGCAGCGCGCGGTGGTCGGCGGTCTCTTCGTACAGCGACTCGAGCGCCACCAGCGCGCGCCGATCGTCTCCGCGGAGCTCCAGGGCCCGCGCGTAGTACTCGCGCGCGAGCGCCAGGTCGGCGAGCGGCGATCGCGCAACGTCCGCGATGCGCAGCGTGACGCCGAGCTCTCGGTCCGGATCGACGATGTCGCGGACTACCGACCGCAGCAGCGCCACGAGCTCCGCGTGATGCCCCGTGCTGGCCGCGAGCCGCTCGACCCGTTCGATCCACTCGGGAAGCTCGGGGTCGCCGACCGCCTCGCGAAGGCCGCGCGACGCGTATCCGAACGCGCGCACCGCGTCACCCAGCGGGCCCTCGGCAACGCCGACCGCCTGCGCGATGAGCGCGAGCCGCTCGCTCGCCGAGTCCGCGTTCTCGGCCTCGATCTCGAGGACACGGAGGAGCTTCTCGTGCAGCCCGTCCGCCTCGTAGAGCGGGCGCAGGATCGCGGCCGCCTCGCGACGCCCGACGGAATCCTCGAGCAGCGCCTCGAGGGCGGTGCGCGAGGGCACGTGCGACGGATTGATCGCCAGCGCCTGGCGATACGCCTCGATGGCGCCCGAAACGTCTTTCAGCTTGGCCTTGCGGACGTCGCCGAGGCGCGCCAAAAGGCCCAGCTTGTCGAACGCGGAGTCCGCGAGGCCGAGGTCCGCCTCCAGCGTGTCGACCAGGTCGGGCCACCGGTTGGCGAGTTCGTAGAGCAGGACGAGCGATCCGAGCGACGCGCGGTCGGGGCCGAACTCTTCGACGACCGCGCGGAAAGCTACGATCGCACCGTCGACGTCGGTGAGCTTGTCGGCGAGCAACGTCGCGATGCGCACCATGAGCGCGCGGCGGGCGTCACGGTCGTCGGTCTGCCGCTCGCGCGTACGCAGCACTTCGACCAGCTCCGGGAACGTCTGCGTCCGCTCGTACAGGCGATCGAGCGACGCGAGCGCCACGGCATCCGTCGGGTCGTCGTCGAGGCGGGAACGCCAGGCCTCCGTCGCGCCACGCGGATCGTCGAGCACGCTCTCGCGCAACTCGCCCAGACGGCCGAGCAACTCGCGGCGCGCTTCGGCGTTGTCCTCGAGCTTCACCTGGATGGCCAGCATCTCGGCGAGTTGCCGGCTGTCGCTGCGTGCGTAGATCTTTTCGAGCGCCCGGCACGCGGGCAGCGCGATCGAGCGATCCTCCGGGGCGAGCTGCAGCACGTCGCGGTACACGCGCTCGGCGCGCGCCGTGTCGCTCAAGTCGTTCTCGCAGACGCGAGCGACATCCATCAGGATCTCTGCGCGGGGCATCGGCGCGCCGGCGGCCGCCGCGGTCGCCGTGAGGATGCCCACGGCCTGCTCGAAGGCGCCGAGGCGCCGCACGATCTCCAGCGTGCGTTCGCGCGCGCTCGCGTCGTCGGGATCGAGGGGGAGCAGCCGGGCGAACGCATCGAGGGCCCCCGTGTCGTCGCGCAGGCGCTCGTCGCGCAGCTCGGCCACACGGCGGAGCAGGTCGCGACGTTCGTCGTGCACCGTCGCGAACTCGAGGTGGATCTCGAGCACGCGCACCAGGTCCGTCACCTCGTCGCGATTGGCGTACACGGCCTCGAGGACGATCGCTGCACGCGCCCGCAGCTCGGGCACCTCGAGGATCTTCTCGACCAGCCGCCGCGCATCGACCGCGCTCGGACGCTCGTGCAGTACGCGCTCCAGATACGCCATCGCGCCCGTCGCGTCCTTCAGGCGGTCGAAGAGAAGCGTGCCGAGACGCTCGTCGAGATCGAGCCGCTCCTCGCCCACCTTGGCCTGCCGCCGCCGCTCGAGCAGCTGCGCGAGCTTGTCCCAGCGCTCCTCGGCCGCGTAGAGGCCATCGAGCGAATTGACGGCCTGCTCGTGGAGCGGGTCGAGCTCCAGGATCCGCTCGTAGTAGCCGATCGCCCTGGGGCGGTCGCCCGTGATCGCCTCGGCGACCATCGCGACCTCGGCGAGGAGGTCGGCGCGGCGCTGCGCGTCGGGGGTGACCTCGACGATGCGCTCGTAGAGAGCCCCGAGCTCGGCCCACTGTTCGCGCGTCGTCAGAATCTGCTTGAGGCGGTTGAACGCGCGCTCGTTGCCCGGCTGGCGGGCGAGCATGCGCTCGAGGTAGGGCCGCGCGCGATCCACGTCCTCGAGCTTCTCCTCGAACAGGGTGGCGGCGCGCTCGGCGAGATCGAGCTCGACGCGCTCCGAGAAGCCGCTCGGCCCCTCGGCGGGCAGCGCCGCCGCCATGGCTGCGACGAGATCCGGAGCGCGGTTCGTCTTGACCGCGAGGCCCGTCAGCCGATCCCAGAGCGGCAAGTCGCTCGGGAATTCTCCCGTCGCCCGTACGATGACGTCGAAGGCGGCGTTCGCGTCCTCGAGCTTGTGCTCGTGCACGTCGGCGAGGTGCCCGTAGAGCCTCAGGCGGTCGTCGCGCGCCGCTGTCGTCGCGATGAGCACCTCGAGGACGTCGGCCTGGGGCTTGGGCGCGTTCGTCTCGCCGTACGCGCGTTCGAGGATGGCGGCCGCGCGGGCGCGCGTCTCGCCGACGGTGAGAAGCTGCTCGACGACCTGGATCGCGCCCGGGTCGTTGGGCGACAGCTCGAGGGCACGGCGGCACGCGTCGAGGGCGTCGACGTACCGACGGAGGGGATCGGCGTAGAGCCGCGCGAGCTCGACCTCGCGCTCGGCGCGCTCGGCGCCCTCGCGTTGATCGCGATCGAGCGCGATGACCTCGACGGCGCCGGCCGCGTCGCCCTGGGCACGGAGAAGCCGCGCGAGCGCGCGCAGCGCCTGCCCGTGCTGCGGCACGACCTGGAGCATCCGCCTGTACAGGGCGACGGCGCGATCTGGCGCGACGAACGCCTCTTCTTCGAGGATCGCCCACTCGGCGAGCAGATCGAGCTTTTGCGCCGTGTTTGCGCGCTCGATGCGCAGGTCGAACAGCCAGCGCAGGTCGTCGCGGCGATCGGTCTCGCGCAGCAGGCGGTCTAGCGTCTGCACCGCCGCGTCGTCGGTCTCGTCCTCTTCGATGAGCGCGCGATAGACGCCCACCGCATCGTCGGTGCGGCCCATCTCGCGCGCGTAGATCTCGGCCAGCTTGGCGCGAAGCGATCGGATCTCGTCGCGGCGCGCCGCGTCGCCCGTGTCGGCGGCTTCGCGCTTTTTCTTGCCCTTCTTGCCCTTCTCCACGGGTGCCGCCGGTCGTGCGCTGTCGAGCGCCTCGAGCCTGGCGGTCACCGCCTCGACGAACCCGTCCCACTGCGCCGTCGTACCCGCGGCTCGCGCGGCGTCCTCGAACGTCTGCACGGCGCCCTCGCGCGTCGGCGCGAGCTCGTAGGCCTTGCGCGCCCACGCGAACGCCGCCGGGCGGTCCTGCAGCTGGTGACCGGCGACGCGTACCAGCTTCTCGAGCAGCTCGAGCTTCGCGTCGGGGTCCTTCGCGTGTCCGAGGAGGATCTCGTAGAGCGCGGGCAGCCGCACCCACTTCTCGTCTCTCTCGTAGAGCGGCGCCAGGGCCGACGCGGCGCGCGCGTCGTCGGGGCGGACCGACAGGATGCGCTCGTAGGAGCGGAACGCGCGCTCGGGCGCGCCGAGCCGCTCGATATAAACCGCGGCGCACCGGAAGCTGAGGTCGACCTTCGCGTCCGGATCCGTGGCCTTGTCGGCCGCGCTCGAAAGCACCTCGACCAGGCCCTCCCAGTCCTCGTTCTGGGCATAGAGCTCCGTCAATCCGTCGTAGTCGCCGAGCGCGACGAAGCTGTCGCGGAGCACGCGGAGCGCCTTGGCGTGGCCAGGCTGCAGGGCGAGCACCCGCTGCCAGGCGTTCATCGCCTTGGCGTGATCGTGCAGGCGGTCGGAGTAGGTGGCGCCCAGCTTGAGCAGCATCGCGAGGCGCGACGCCGCATCCTCGGCGAGCGAGGCGCGACGCTCGAGCACGTCGGCGACCGTGACGAAATCCTTGTCGCGCTCGGCCTGCTTCTCGAGCGCATCGAGCGCCGCCGCCGATCCGGGCTCCTCATCGAGCACGCGCTTGTGCAGCGCGATCGCCTGCGCACCCATCTCGAGGCGCTCGGCTGCGAGCTTGGCCATCTCCATCCAGAGCTCGCGCCGCGCAGCGCCGGGACCCGCCGCCTCGGCCTCCTGGCCGAGTAGCTCGTAAAGAGGTTTGTACGCGCGTCGCTTGACGTAGAGCTCGCGCAGGCGGTCCGTCGCCTCGCGGTCCTCCGGGTCGACGGCACGCAGCTTCTCGTAGCTCTCGACGGCGTTTTGCACGTTTGAGAACTGGTCTAGCCAGCGCCGCGCGATCGCCCGCCACAGCTCGGCCTTCACGCCGGGCTCGGACTCGAGGTCGGCCTGGCGCGCCTGCATCGTCAGCAGATCCCGCCAGCGCTGCAGCGACTCGTAGACGCGCGCCAGCTCCCGCACCGCCGGGAGATCCGCCGCGTCGAGCTGCACGATCTGCGTCAGCACGGTGACCAGCGCTGAGTCGCTCTTCACCTCGTCGCGGTACACGGCCGCGATCTCGTGGAGCACCGGGAGGCGGCCGGCGGCGTCATCCTGCGCCAGCTTGTCGAGCTCCTGCCGGAGCAGATCGGTCAGCGCGTTCCAGCTCGCCGTCTGGCGATACAGCCGCTTGAGCGCGGCGCGCGCGTCGCTGCTCCGCGGGTCCTGGCGCAGCACGCTCCGCCACTGCTCGATCGCCTTTTGCGCGTTGGCGCCCTCCTCGGCCAGCTTGGCGATCTCGCCGACGATGGCGCCGCGCTCGGGCCCATCGGACATCCCGCGCTGCGCATCGCCCAGCACCGCCGCGAGGCGCGTCGTCTCGCCGCGCGCCGAGCACCACTCGCGAAAGAACGCCAGCACCCCCGGGTGCGAGGGCTCGAGCTTGCGCGCTTTTTCGAACCATGGCTCGGCCGCGTCCGGGCGCTCGCGCATCCGGTAGTTGACCATCGCGACCTGCAGCGTGGCGCCGAACTCTTCTTCCTTGCTGCGGAAGGCGCCGGCCGAGAGCTGGCCCTCGTAGAGCGACACGAGGTGCTCCCACATCTCGCGCGACGTGAAGTAGTCGGAGAGGAACGCCGCCGCTTCGGACTGGCCGGGCGCGACGTCGAGCACGCGCTCGTACGCCGCTGCGGCGCGGTCGGCCGATTTCAGCTTCTTGGCGAACGTGCGTGCGAGCCGCAGCCAGCCGGCTATCTTTTCGTCTTTCTGCGTGGCCTCGCTGGCGAAGCGCTCGAGCGCCTGCGCCACCTCGTCCCAGCGGCCACCCTCGCGCAGCACCCGCTCGAGCAGCATCTCGGCGCGCCGGCTCTTCGGGTCGATCCCGAGCGCCTCGCGCAAGAGGCCGACGACCCGCTCGAGCGGCTCGGCGCGGCCGTCGTCGCGCCCGTAGCGGTACACCACCTCGGCCGCGCTCACGAGCAGCGAGCTGCGGAAGCCCGGGTCGCCCGAGCGCGCTTCCTGCACGTAGCGATCGAACAAGTCGCGCCACTTGGCCCGCTTGGCCGCGGCGCGCTCGAGGGCCTCGGCGGCGCCCTCGTCGTCCGGTTTCAGCGCAAGCAGCGCCTCGTAGGCCACCTTGGCGCCGGTGTCGTCGAGCAGCTCTTCGTCGAACACGCGGGCCCGCTCGGCGAGCAGCGGGAGCTCGCGGTCCGTGCCGCGGGCGGCGACGAGCTCGATCTCCAGGAGCCGGCCGACGGCCTCGTACTCGCGCCTGACCTCATAGGCGCGGCGCGCGGCCTCGAGCAGCGACGCCAGGTCGTCGCGGCCCATGCCGTGGGCGCCCTCGACTTCTTGCCGGAGCGAGCCCCACGCTTCCTGGTTGTCCGGGTCGTCCTGCAGCAAGCCAAGGGCGCTCTTGATGCTCTTCGCGGTCATCCATCACCTTGAGGGGAGGTCTCGACTCACGAGTACTGCGCTGGCGGCCCTGTCGGACCGGTACGCGCCTGTGTGCCGATATGTGAGACGTGCCTTCGTTTGCAAGCCAGTCCCGTTGGCGGGCGAAAGCCGGAGAAGGAAAGCCAAACCGCGCGATTAGTGCCGAGAAATCGCCACCCCGGGCGGGCCATGCTACGGAGGCGAACCCGCGATGGCAAGGCCCAGGGGACCGCACCGCGCACCATTCGCCGAGGTGAGCGCGTCGTTCGGACTCTCGCTCCAGAACGTGTACGAGACGCTGGAGATCTCGGCGCCGACCGTGGTCCAGGCTCTCGGCGGTACGCTGACCAAGGGCATCTGCGACCGGCGCCTCGCGTCGTGGTCGCACAAGGTCGTCGAGAACGCCCGCATCAAGCTCGACGTGCGGGGACGCGAGCACCTCGAGCCCGGCGCGACGTACCTCGTGATGTCCAACCACCAGTCGCTCTACGACATCCCCGTGCTCTTTCACGTCATCGGGCCCAACGTCCGGATGATCACCAAGAAAGAGCTCTTTCGCGTCCCCGTCTTCGGCGGCGCCCTCGCTGCGGCGGGGTTCATCTCGATCGATCGCTCCGACCGGAGCCGCGCCATCGCCAGCCTGGACCGCGCGCGCGAGCTCCTCGCCAGCGGGACGCACGTCTGGATCTCACCCGAGGGGACGCGCAGCCCGACGGGGCAGCTGCTGCCGTTCAAAAAGGGCGCATTTTACCTGGCGTTCGAGGCGCTGCTGCCGATCTTGCCCGTGACGCTGCGCGGGACGCGCGACGTGCTGGCCGCCCGGGGCGTGCTCTCGAACGCCGGTGCCGACGTACGGGTGACGATCCACGACCACATCGACCCGGCGCCCTACGCCGCGCGTGGCAACGACGGACGCAACGCGCTGATGCAGCAGCTTCGCGACGTGCTGGAGACCGGCCTGTGAGCGCCGCAAGCCCTGCCCTGCCCTCGATCTGGCCCGCCGCGGCGGCGGTGGGGGCGCCGGGAACGGGGCTCGCGATCCTGGTGAATCGCAACGCCAAGCGCGGCGGCCGGCGAGTCGCGGCGCAGATTGCCCGCAGCCTGCCCGGCGCCGGCGTGCGACTGACGCGGACCGAAGGCGAGATCGACGCGTGGCTGGCGCGACTGGCCCACGCCCCCTCGATCCGCGGCATCTTCGCGGCCGGCGGCGACGGCACGGCGGTGGCGCTCGTCAACGCGCTCGCTCGTTCGATCCCGCCCGACCAAGAGCTGCCGACGGCCGGCATCCTGCCTTTGGGCACGGGCAACGGGTGGGCGCACGCGCTCGGCGCCCCGAAGTTGCACCGTTGCCTGGCTCTGCTCGCAGCCGTGTCGAGCCCGTTGCCGACCCGTCGCTTCAGCCTGATCGAGGTCGAAGGTACGCTGGCCCACTTCGCGGGCTCGGGCTGGGACGCGATGATCCTCGACGACTACCGCCGCCAGGTCGAGCAAAGCCGTGGCCCCGGCCGCACCCTCTCGAAGACGATGTACGGCTACGTCTCGGCCGCGCTGTTTCGCACGACACCTAAAGTGGCGCTCTTCGGAAACCCACGCGTCGTCATCGAGAACCTGGGGCCGATCGTCTACACCCTCGACGACACCGGAAAGCCGCGCGAGGCACCTGAGCTCGGGCCGGGTGCGGTGCTATACGACGGTCCGGTGGGAACGGCGTCGGTCGGAACGTGCCCCGAGTTCGGATACCGCTTCAAGGCGTTCCCATTCGCCGAGCGGATCCCCGGATTCATGAGCGTGCGCGTCTACGCGCGCGAGGCCCTCCACGCGGTCACGTCCATTCCACGCCTGTGGAGCGGCGCGCATCCGCTCGACGGGATGCACGACTGGCTCGCCACCCACGTTCGCATGACATTCTCGCGCCCGGTGCCGTTGCAGATCGGCGGCGACGCGCACGGCACGCGGCGCTCGATCGAATACCGTACGGCAGCGCGGGGGATTCGGATGGTCGATTGGCGAAGGATCCCGTCCTAACCACGGTCTGGAATTTCTACCGCGGTCGCGGTCGGCGCCGGCGCAAGCCGGGCGTGATCGCGCTCATGGTTCTGGCGACGCTCTTGCTGGTCGCCATCCTGTTCGTGGCCATCGCGGCCGTGATCTCCGGCCACCCCACGCCCAACCTGGGCGACGACCCGATGGAAGTGCCGGCGGGCAATTAGGCGAAACCCGCCGCGTGGCTCGTGCGTAGTCTCGGGGCCGACCATGCGCGACGCCGTTCCGCCCCGCGCGCTGCGCCACGCCGCGCGGGCAGCGCTTCTCGTCGGGATGCTCGCGTGCGGGCGACCGTCCGCGGCGGCGACGCCCCCCGCGCATGCGGCCTCGGACGCGCCGCCGATCGCCTGGGCAGCGCTCGGGGCTCCGGCGTTCGCCCGGGCGCGCGACGAGAAGCGTCTGGTGCTCGTGGATGGGAGCGCCGAGTGGTGCCACTGGTGCCATGTGATGGACGCGACGACGTACCGCGACCCGGAGGTGCGGCGCTTGCTCGACGCGAGCTTCGTCCCGGTCAAAGTCGACATCGAAGAGAACCCCGACTTCGAAGAGCGGTACCGCGAGTCGGGATGGCCCGCGACCGTCGTGCTGACGGCCGACGGCGCCGAGGTCGGCCGCTTCAAGGGGTACCAGCCGCCGGCGAAGTTCCTCGCGGTCCTGTGTGCGGCCCTCGCGGCGCGCCCCGCGGCGAGCGATGCCCGGCCGGCGGCAACGAGCAAGCGCCTCTCGGAGCGCGACATCGCCGACGTGGCCGCGTGGACCTCCCAGACGCTCGACGGGCTCTGGGACGCCGAGCAGGGCGGGTGGGGCACGCCGCAGAAGCTGCCTCTCGCCTGGGACAACGCGTGGATGTTCGACCGCGTTCGCCGCCACGACGGCGCGCACGCGCTCGAGCAGGTTCTCTTCGTGCTGGACCAGCAGCGCAAGATCATCGACCCAGCGTGGGGAGGGCTCTGCCAGTACTCGACCGACGGGGACTGGCTGCACCCGCACTTCGAGAAGCTCATCGCGATGCAGGCCGGCGCCATCGACAACTACGCAACGGCGTACGCCGTCACGCGCGACGCGGCGTGGCTCGCGACGGCGCGCAAGGTACGCGGCTTCGTCGACGGGTTCATGACGGCCCCCGATGGCGGCTTCTACGCGACCATGGATGCCGACCTCAACGCGCACGATCCGAGCCGTTCGTTCGTCTCGGGGCACGACTACTACGCCAAGGATGACGCCGCGCGCCGGGCCCTCGGCATCCCGCGGATCGATACGCACGAGTACCCGCGCGAAAACGGCCTCGTCATCGCCGCCTACACCACGCTCGGCGAAGCCTCGAGCGACCCGACCGCTCTGGCGGCCGCCGAGCGCTCCGCCGCGCGCATCCTCGCGACGCACGGCACCGATCGCGGCGGGCTGACGCACCTCGCGGGCGACCCTGCGCCCGTCCTTTACCTGGCCGACGCCGCGGCGTTCGGCTTCGGCCTGGTGCGGCTCTACGAGGCCACGCACGCCGCAGCGCACCTCCAGGCTGCGCAAACGATCGCCGCCTTCATGCTCCGCGAGCTCGCGGCGCCGGGCGGAGGCTTCTACGAATCGACGCCGGATCCGGGCGTGGTCGGCGTGCTCGCCGAACGACGCGTGTCTTTCGAGGACGACGTGATGGCCGCGCGCTTTCTCGCGCGCCTCGCCCGCACCGCCGGCGCCGAGACGTACCGCGACGCGATCGCCGGCGCGATCGGCGCGGTGGCGACGCACGACGCGATCGACGACCGCGGGCGCATGATCGGCGACCTGCTCCTCGCGTTCGAAGAGACGCGCGGCGTCCGGTAGCCAGCGTCAGGCGCTCGCGGAGGCCTGGCGGCCGCCCTTGGCCCGCGCGTACATGCCCTCGATGAGGTTTCCGTAGACCTCGAGGACCTTGCGGCGTTTGAGCTTGAGGCTCGGCGTCAAGAAGCCGTTCTCGACCGTGAAATCGCCCGCGATGAGGGTGAAATCTCGGATGGACTCGAAGCCCTTGAACGCGCCCGCGTAGTGCTCGACCTCCTTCTCGAAGAGGCTGCGGACGCGAAGATCCGCGAGCACTGCGTCGTCCGAGCCAAGCAGGTGCAGCTGGCTCGCCTCGGCCCATTTGCGGACGGCGTTCACGTTCGCGACGATGATGGCCACGTTGTACGGGCGGTTGTCCCCGTACACCATCACGTTGAGCACGTACGGGCTCAGCTTGATCTGCTCCTCGAGCGGCGTCGGGACCACGTACTTGCCGTTCTCCAGCTTGTACTGCTCCTTGATGCGGCCCGTGATGTAGAGAAAGCCCTGCGCGTCGACGAAGCCCTTGTCGCCCGTGCGAAAGCCCCCGTCCTTCGTCATCACGGCGGCGTTCTCCTCGGGGCGTTTGAGGTAGCCCTTCATCACGTTGGGGCCATGGACCACGATCTCCCCTTCGGTGTGCGCGGGGCGATCGCCAGCGGCGGGCTTGCGCTCGGCCGTCGCGGGATCGATCTCGACGCGCACGCCAGGGAGCGGCCGGCCCACGCTACCGATCTTGCGGGCGCCCGGGATGTTGGTGGACACCACCGGGCTCGTCTCGGTGAGGCCGTACCCCTCGAACACCAGGATGCCGAGCGAGTCGATGAACTCGGCCACCTCGGTGGCCAGCGCCGCCCCGCCGGAGATGGCGTATTTGAGCTTGCCGCCGAAGCGGGCCCGCACCTTGGCGAAGACGACGCGATCGACCGTCTTGAGGAGCGCGAGCTCGGCCATGCTGAGCCGCTCGCCGCGGCGCTCCTTGGCCGTGGCCTTGAGCGCCTCGGCCACGAGCAGCCGGATCACCTTGGGCCGGGACGCGAGCTGCTCCTGCACGGCCGCGTAGATGCGGTTGAAGATGCGCGGCACGCTGAAGAGCAGCGTGGGCTGCACTTCCCCCAAGTCTTGGAGGATCTTGTCGGCGCTCTCGCAGATCGCCATCGAGGCGCCGCACGAGAGCAGCGTATGGAGCTCGGCCGTCTGCCCGAAGACGTGCGCCCAGGGCAAGAACGACAGCGACCGATCCGCGAGCTCCATCGGGAACACTTCGTGCGCCGCGCTCACGTTCGACGCGATGTTGCCGTGCGTGAGGATGACGCCCTTGGGGTTGCCCGTGGTGCCGCTCGTGTAGATGAGGGCCGCCATGTCGCCCGGCGTGGGGCGGATCGTGTCGACGGCGTTCCCGGAGCCGACGACGGACGCATACGCCACGACGGGGCCGCCGGCGCCGTTGTCGGGCGACCGCCATGAGCCTAGGACGACGATCGTGCGAAGCGTGGGGACCGTGTCGAGCATCCCGCGCGCCTTGACGAGGATCCCCTCGCCCGCGACGAAGAGCAGCTTGGCCTCGCTGTCGCGGACGATGAACTCCCACTCCTTGGGGCTCTGCGCCTCGTACATCGGCACGAACGCGGCGCCGAGCCCGAAGCATGCGTAGGCCGCCACGGCCCACTCGACGCGGTTGTTGGCCACGAGGGCCACCGCGTCGCCACGCGCGATGCCCAGCTTGGCCAGGCCCCCACGCAGCTTGTCGACCTGCTGGCCGAACTCGGAGTACGTGGTCCACGTCCAGCGACCGCCGGCCTTGGTGCCGAACGCCTCCCGCGGGCCGTAGCTTTTGACGGCGTGCTCGAAGAGATCGACGAGAGTGGAAAACCGCGGCTCGGACGACATGGCGTTGGGCCCGAGGATGTCATCGCTGGCGGCCGGCGCAAGGGGGGCTATGGTCGCCGGGGGCCGGCCCGTGAGCTTTCGTTTCGTCGTCCACACGTTCGGCTGCCAGATGAACGCGCACGACTCCGACCGGATGGCCGGGGTGCTGCGCGCGGCCGGCGGCGTCGCGGTCGTGGCCGAGGACGAGGCCGACCTCGTCGTCTTCAACACCTGCAGCGTGCGCGAGAAGGCCGAGCAAAAGCTCCGGAGCGCCGTCGGCAAGCTGGCGCCGCTCAAGCGCGCGCGCCCGGACCTGGTCATCGCCGTCGCTGGGTGCGTGGCGCAGCAGGAGGGCGAAGCGCTGCTCGCGCGCGTGCGCCACATCGACCTGGTGATCGGACCGGACAACGTGGCCGAACTTCCCGCGCTGCTGATGGAGCAGATGGCCGGCGCGCCGCCGGTTGCCCGCACCGAGTTCGACACGGCAGCCCCGCGCTTTCTCGGATGGGTCCCCGCGGGCGTCCCCGCGAGGGAGGACGGCCAGACGCCCCGCGCCCCCATCGTCGGCATGGTGACGACGATGAAAGGCTGCGACGAACGCTGCAGCTTCTGCATCGTGCCGTACACGCGCGGGCCCGAGCGGTACCGCCCGGCGCGCGAGATCGTCGACGAGGTGGCGCGCTTCGTCGACGCCGGCGCGCGCGAGGTGCTCTTGCTCGGCCAGACGGTCGACAGCTTCCGTGACGACGCCCTGCCCCCGCCCGAGGACGACGATCTCGGCCCCGGCGCGCCTTACGATGGCGACGCCACGCAGTTTCCCCACCTGCTCCGCCTCATCGCACGCGAGGTCCCGGCCACGCGCGGCCTCGCCCGGCTCCGGTACACGAGCCCGCACCCGCGCCACGCGACGGCCTCGCTGGCGCGCGCGCACGCCGAGGTCGACGTGCTCGCGCGGCACGTGCACCTCCCAGTGCAATCCGGCAGCGACCGCGTCCTTCGCCGCATGATCCGCCGTTACACCCGCGCCGAGTACGTCGCGCGCGCGGGGCGGCTGATGCGATCGCGCCCGGGGCTCACGCTCTCGACCGACGTCATCGTGGGCTTCCCCGGCGAAACGGAGGACGACTTCGCGCAGACGCTCTCGCTCGTGCGCGAGATGGGCTTCGTGTCCCTCTTCGGCTTCAAGTATTCCGCCCGCCCGCACACGCCAGCGCTCAAGCTCGGCGAGGACGTGCCCGAAGAGGTCAAGGCCGAGCGCCTGGCGCGTCTCTTCGCGCTCTCCGAGGAGATCGGTGCCGCGCACCTGGCCACGCTCGTCGGCACCCGCCAGACGGTGCTGGTCGAGGGCGCCAGCAAGAGCGAGCACGGCGACCTGTCGCGGGGCCGCGTCCAGGGCCGCACCGATCGCCACGAGATCGTCCACATCCATGCTCCAGGCGCCCGCTCGCTCATCGGCCAGCTCGTCGAGGTCGAAGTGAAAGCCGCGCACCGTCACTCCGTGTCTGCCGAGCCGCTCTCGCCCCCGCCCGCTCGGCGCCCGGAGCCCAGCGTCGCCACCGTCCGCCGGTTGCCGATGTGGCAGGCCTGATCCGACTCCTTCAGACCCTGGCGTCTTTGGCGTCCTTTCGGTCCGCGCTACAAGCCTTTCATGCCCCTCTACCAGCTCGGTGACAAGCGCCCGTCGCTCGGGCAGGACGTGTACATCGCCGAAGGCGCGCGCGTAATCGGCGACGTGACGCTCGGCGACGGCGCGGGCATCTGGTTCAACGTGACGCTGCGCGGGGACTACATGCCCATCCGCATCGGCGCCCGGACCAACATCCAGGACAACTCGGTCGTCCACATCACGGCGGGCATGCACGCGGCCACGGTGGGGCACGACGTCACCGTCGGCCACTCGGCCATCATCCACGCGTGCACCGTCGGCAACTTCTGCCTCATCGGCATGGGGAGCACGATCCTCGACGGGGCCCAGATCGGCGACGAATCGTTCGTCGCCGCCGGCTCGCTCGTGACGCCGGGGACGGTCATTCCGCCCCGCAGCTTCGTGCTCGGCCGCCCGGCCAAGGTGGTCCGGCCCGTCAACGACCGCGAGATCCTCTGGATCCAGGGCTCCGCCGTGAGCTACGCGAGCTACGCCCGCGAGTTCATGGCCACCTGCAAGCCGCTGTAGGCGTCACGGCCCGTCGACGACGCGCACTTCGACCCGCGTCACACCCGCGCGCAGCATCCCGAGCTCGCGAGCCGCGGCGTGCGAGAGATCGATGATGCGGTCCGCGTGCCCGAACGGCCCGCGGTCGGTGATGCGGACCCGGACGCGCGCGCCCGTGTCGACCCGCACCACCTCGACCCACGTGCCAAGCCGCAGCGTGCGGTGCGCGGCGGTCAACTTCTCCGGATCGAACCGCTCGCCGCTCGCCGTGCGGTGGCCTGCGAGGGCCGCGCCGTACCAGGAGGCGACGCCGCGCTGCACCTCGCTCCGCGGCGACGCATCGCGCCCCGTCGCGGCGGTCTCGTAAGGAGCCTCGCGCGGCGGAGGCGCGGCGTCGGCGTGGGTGCAGCCGGCGCAAACCGCGGCGACACACCACGCCACGCACCCCGCGGGCCAGCCCCCGCGAGCGAAAGCGCCTACGCCGGGGGCCATTCTCGCCCATCGTACATGGCCCCGTGTTCGCGCTCGGCGCAAATGGCGCATTCTGGACGCGCCTTCTCGTTCGAGCGACAATCGTGGGATGGGGCGAACGTATCTGTCCCGCGCCCGGAGCGCCCGAAGAGGGACCACGAGCGCGGTCTTGTTGAGTGGCTTGGCTCTCGGCGCGGCGTGCAGCACCACGAGCACCCCGCCCCCCGCTATCGGCGATACGAACGGCAGCGACGCCAGCGATCTCCCGCCCGAGCCCGACGCGACGACGGGTACCACGACGAACGAAGGGTCGACCGGCGAGCCGGACGAGGCGGGGACCGCGACCGACGCCGGGATCGTCACCTGCACCGCCAACCTGACCGACGACCCGAAGAACTGCGGCTATTGCGGCCATAGCTGCCAGAGCACCGCGGCCGGCGCGTGCGTCGCCGGCCTCTGCGCCGCCACCCAGATTGCGCAAGCCACCAACGGAGCCATCCAGGGGATCGCCGTCGACGACACCCACGTGTTCTGGACGAGCCCTTCCGGGGGCATCTTCGACAAAGCCCTCGGGGGGAACGCGATGAGCGGCATCACGCCGCAAACGCCGAATCCGTATGCCATCGCCGTGAGCGCCACCAACCTCTTTTGGACGGACATCTCGACGCCGGCCACCGTGCACGAGGCCGTGAATCCCGAGAATGCGAGCGGCTCGACTTTCGTGTGGTCGCAGGCGCCCGACGGCGGCGGTGGGATCGCCGAGCCAGTCGCCATCGCCATCGACATTCCGCCGAGCCCCGATGGGGGCGGCGGTACCGGAAACAACGTCTACTGGCTCGATGCCGCGCTCGGGACCGTGAACCAGGCGTCGCAGAACGGGGGGAACTTCATGGTGCTTGCGCACAACCAAGTCCAGCCCCAGGCGATCGCCGTCGACCTCTACAACGTCTACTGGGTGAACCTGGGCTCCGGCGGCATCGGCACGGTCAACGCGGTCGCGATCGGCGGCAATTCGGTCGTCACGCTGGCCACCGGTCAAAGCAACCCGAAGGGCATCGCCGTCGATCCTTCGTTCACCCACATCTACTGGACCTCCGGCGTCGACGCCCACGCCCAGCCATCGATCGCGTCGGTCCTCAGCCTCGCGATCGGCGCTCCTTCCGGCACGCCCCCGACGGTCCTCGCGAGCGGCTACGGCTCCGCGACGGGAATCGCGGTCGACTCCCAATACGTCTACTGGACGAACTACACCGACGGCACCGTCGTCAAGACGCGGACGACGGGCGAGGGCGCGCCCTACACGCTGGCCAGCGGCGCGAGCTGCAACAACCCGGCGGCCATCGTCGTGAGGGACAACACCGTCTACTGGGCCAACCAGGGCAACGGCACCATCTACAAGGTCCCGAACTAGGGCGCCGCGACGCGGTTCTTGGCGCTGACGAGGGCGACCCTCATCGCGTGCGGCAAGGCCCTGGCCGCGAGTGTGAAGCCGACCCCGCGCGTCGGCTCGATGCTTCGGTCGAGGGGGCAGCCTCTGCCTCGCATACGACGTCTCCTTCGCGCGAGGGACCGCCCGATGAGACTCATACGACGCCCCAACAGCGCGAGAGACGCTCCGATGAGGCTCGTACGACGTCCCAACAGCGCGAGGGACCGCCCGATGACGCTCATACGACGCCCCAACAACGCGAGGGACCGCCCGATGACGCTCATACGACGCCCCAACAACGCGAGGGACGCTCCGATGAGACTCATACGACGCCCCAACAGCGCGAGAGACGCTCCGATGAGGCTCGTACGACGTCCGCAGTGGTCGACGCGACGTCCGATGCGACGCGCTGGACGTCCGATGCGCCTCGCAGGACGCCCGTTCCCGCGCTCTCGCCGGCGAACGTTCGTGCCCCCCCGACCCCGACCCCGACCTCGACCTCGACCCCGACCGCGCTCCCCCCTCAGTGCGCCGCAGCCCAGCTCTTCCCCCACCCCACGTCAACCACGAGCGGCACCGCCAGCTTCATCGCCCCGGACATCCGCGCGCGGATCTCTTCCCCCGCCTTCTCCGCGTCGCCCTCGGGCACCTCGAACACCAGCTCGTCGTGCACCGTGAGCACCATCCGCGCGGTGCCCGTGGCGCCAGGCTTTCCGAGCTCCACCATCGCCAGCTTCAGGATGTCCGCCGCGGTCCCCTGGATCGGCGTGTTGCGCGCGATGCGCTCGGCCTCGAAGCGCAGGCCCCGGTTGGCCGAGTTGAGGTTCGCGAGGAAGCGGCGGCGCCCGAGGAGGGTGCGCACCGCCTCGCCCTGGCGGGCCGAGTCGAGGATGCCGTCGAGGAGCTTGGCGACGCCCGCATAGCGCTTGAAGTACGCCGCGATGAACTCGGCGGCCTTGGGGCGCGGGATGCCGAGCTGCTTCGCGAGGGCGCTGTCGCCCATGCCGTAGATGACGCCGAAGTTGATCGTCTTGGCGGCGCGCCGCTCCTCGGCGGTGACCTCGTCGCGCGCCTTGTCGAACATCAGCGCCGCGGTGCGCTGGTGCACGTCGCCGCCGCTCGCGAACGCGTCGACCAGCTCCGGGTCGCGCGACAGGTGCGCGAGCACGCGGAGCTCGATCTGCGAGTAGTCCGCGCTGAGGATCACGTGTCCCGGCGGCGCGACGAACGCGGCGCGGATCTCGCGCCCGAGCTCCGTGCGCACCGGGATGTTCTGCAGGTTGGGATCGGCCGACGAGAGGCGGCCCGTCGCCGCGACGGCCTGGTCGAAGCGCGTGTGGATGCGCCCCGTCTCGGGGTGCACATAGCGCGGCAGCGCGTCGATGTACGTGCCTTTGAGCTTGTCGAGCTCGCGAAAGTCGAGGACTTTCTGCGCGAGCGGGTGGCTCTCGGCGAGCGCCTCGAGCACGTCGGCGTCGGTCGAGCGCCCGCCCTTGGGCGTGCGCTTGATGACGGGCAGCTTCAGCTCGTCGAACAGGATCTTCTCGAGCTGGTCGCGCGAGCGCAGCACGAAATCGCGCCCCGCGAGCGCCTTGCACTCGGCCTCCAGCGCGCGAAGGCCCTCCTCGGCCATCACGCCGAGCCTCGCGAGCACGCTCGTGTCGACGAGGACGCCGCGCATCTCCATCGTGGCGAGCACGGTCTCGAGCGGCATCTCGACGTCGCGCATCAACGCGTCGAGCCCCTCGGCGGCCAGGCGCGGCTCGAGGCGCGCGGCGAGGGCGAGCGTCGTCTCCGCGTCGCCCGCGCTCATGCCCGCGGCGTGCTCCACGTCCACCTCGTCGGGCGGAACCACGAGCGCGCGTGTCTTGGGCCGCAGGCTCGCCGCCGCCACCTCCTCGGGACGCACCAGCGCCGCCCCGAGCTCGCGGTGCGCGACGTCGCGCAGGGAGTTCGGCGCCTCGGGATCGAGCAGGTACGCGGCCACGAGCGTGTCGAACGAGGCTCCCTCGAGCGGCGCCCCGGCGCGGGCGAGCGCGATGCCCGCGCGCTTCACGTCGTGCCCCACCGTGGTGACGCGCGCGTCAGCGAGGAGCGGCGCGAGCCGCTCGCGCACCGTCGCCCAGTCGAGCTGCGCCGGGCACCCCAGATAGCGGTGCGCGACGGGGATGTAGAGCGCATGCCCTGGCTCGACAGCGAGCGCCACGCCGACGATCGTGGTGCGCATCGCGTCGTCGCTCGTCCCCCGAACAGTGACGGCCACGCGGCCACGGGAGCGCGCGGTGTCGAGGGCGCGATCGAGGGTGGGGAGATCGAGGACGACCGCGATGGTCGGGGTCGGGGTCGGGGTCGAGGTCGAGGTCGAGGTCGGGGTCGAGGTCGAGGTCGGGGTCGAGGTCGAGGTTCGGGTCGGGGCCAGCGTGTCGAGCAGGTCGAGCTGGCGGTGGAACTCGAGCTCGGCGTACAGCGTGCGAAGGGCGGGGACGTCCGCGCCGCCCCAGAGCAGCCGGCCCTTGTCCCACTCGAGGGGGGCGCTCGCGTCGAGGGTGACCAGCTTCTGCGAGATGCGCGCGTCGGCCTCGTGCTCGCGCAGGCTCTCGCGGAGCTTGGGCTTCGCGACGCCGTCGAGGCCCGCGTACACCGCCTCGAGCGTCCCGAACTTCGTCAGCAGGTCGGCGGCGGTCTTGGGGCCGACGCCCGGGACGCCCGGGACGTTGTCGCTCGTGTCGCCGGTGAGGGCGAGAAAGTCGCGGACGGCGCTCGGCGGCACGCCGAACTTGGTGCGCACCTCGGCGGGGCCGAACACGCGATCGCGCATCGAGTCCCAAAGCACGACGCGATCGTCGCCGTCGTGCACCAGCTGCATCAGATCCTTGTCGGCGCTGACGATGACGACCTTCCAACCCTCGGCGAGCGCGCGCGCGGTCACGGCGGCGATGAGGTCGTCCGCCTCGAGCGCCTCCTTGCGGAAGCACGCGACGTCCCACGCGCGAATGATCTGCTCGACGCGCGCCATCTGCTGCGACAGGTCGGGCGGCGGCGGCGGGCGGAGCGCCTTGTAGCGCGCGTCGACCTCGTGACGAAACGTGCGCCCCTTCGAGTCCATCGCCACCGCGAACATGTGCGGGTGCCGCTCGGCCACCACCTTTTGCAGCATGTTCACCGTCCCGAGGACGGCGTGCGTGGGCTCGCCCCGCGAGTTCGAGAGCGGCGGCAGCGCGTGGTACGCGCGAAAGACGTAGCCCGAGAGATCGACCAGATAGAGGACGTCGCTCTTGCCGGCGGGAGGGAGGCGCGACGGCTCGGACACGGGCTCGCCACCCCTCGGTTAGCCGCCCGGGCGGGAGTCGTCTACCTTAAGCGGCGCGCCGGACGTTCGATGAGTGAGCCGCTCCCCCCCGTCCGCGGTCTGGTCGCCGCCAAGTACGAGGTCGTACGCCTCATCGGGCGCGGCGGTATGGGCTCGGTCTGGGAGGGCCGGCACGAGAGCCTGGGCACGCGCGTCGCCATCAAGTTCATCGACGCCGAACACGCCGACAACGACGAAGCGCGCGCCCGCTTCGTCACCGAGGCGCGCGCCGCCGCCACGATCCAGAGCAAGCACGCGATCCAGATCTTCGACCATGGCCTCACGGGCGACGGCCGCCCGTACATCGTCATGGAGCTGCTCGCCGGCGAGGCGCTCGACAAGCGCATCGAACGCCTGGGCGCGATCTCGCTCGCCGAGACGGCGCGCATCGTCCAGCAGGTGTGCCGCGCCCTGCAGCGCGCGCACGACGCGGGGATCATCCACCGCGATCTCAAGCCGGAGAACGTGTTTCTCGTCCAGTCGCCCGACGACGACGACGAGATCGCCAAGGTGCTCGATTTCGGCATCGCGAAGATCAAGCCGCCGCCCGGATCCGAGGGCCTCACGAGCAGCACGCGCACGGGCGCCGTGCTCGGCACGCCGTACTACATGTCCCCGGAGCAAGCGCGCGGCCTTCGCGATCTCGACCACCGCACCGACCTCTGGTCGCTCGGCGTCATCGCCTACAAGTGCGTCACCGGCGTCTTGCCGTTCGACGGCGAGAGCGTCGGCGATCTGTTGGTGAAGATCTGCACCGCGCCGCTCCCGCGCGCCGCCGCGATCGCGCCGGGCCTGCCGCCCGCCTTCGACATCTGGTTCGCGCGCGCCCTCGAGCGCGACGTCCCACGCCGCTTCGCCACCGCCACCGAGCTCGCCGTCGCCCTCGCCGCCGCCGCCGGGCTCCCCTCGTCGCGCGGCCCCACGTCGACCCCGATGGGCGACGGCACCCCGGTGAGCGTCGCCGCCCGCTCCCTCGCCCCGACACTGCCGGGCGCCGCCGTCACGTCGGCCCCGATCACGGCCTCCACCACCGCCCGCAAGCCATCGCGCAGCACGCTCGCCGCCTTCGCCGCCGCCGCTGTCGTCGGCGGAACGCTCGGAGTCACGGCAGTCGTCAAGCTCGCGGCGACGGGCAAGCCGCCCCCCCCAGCCCTCGCAGCCCCCAACGTCCAACCCTCGCCCTCGACCCCGACCCCGACCCCGACCCCGACCCCGACCTCGACCCCGCAGCTACCCGCGCCCGCGCCCACGCCCGCGCGCACGTCCGCGCCCGCCCCCCACTCCCCGCCCCCCAAGCCCTCCTCCCCCCCCCACCCAACCTCCCGCCCTATCTCCCCCGCCGACCCGGGCTACTAGCCCGCGCCGCCCATGCCCCTCCGCCTTCCCTTCCTTCCGCCCTTCCTCTCGTCTCTCCTCTCCCTCGCCGTCACCTTCGTCGGGTGGTCCGCGCCCGCGTTTGCGCAGGTCTCGGATGCCGAGCGCGCGGCGGCGCGGGAGCTGTTTCGCGCGGGGGACGAGCTCCAGCGAGCGGGACGCTTTACCGAGGCGCTCGACAAGTTCCAGCGGGCGCAGCAAGTCTTCCGGGCGCCGACCAATCTGCTGCGCATCGCCGAGTGCGACGCCGCGCTCGGGCGCCTCGTCGAGTCCGCGGAGGCCTACCGGGAAGTCGCCCGCACCTCGCTCGCCTCCGACGCGCCCCCGGCGTTCCAGGCCGCGGTCGAACAGGCTCGCGCCGAGCTGGCGCAGGTCGAACCGCGCGTCCCACGCGTCGTCGTCCAGGTGCAGCCCGCGAACGTCCCGAACGCGCAGTTGCAGGTCGACGGCCAGCCCGTCCCCATGGCCCTCCTGGGCGAACCGCTGTCTCTCGACCCCGGCCCCCACAAGATCGCCGTCCGCGCGCCGGGCTACGCCAGCGTCGAGGAGCAAGCCCCGCTGGCCGAACACGAAACGAAAACGATCACGATCACGCTGAGGCCACTCCCCCCACCCCCCCCACCCGCGCCGGCGGTCACGCCCCCGACCCCGACCCCAACACCAACCCCGACCCCGACCCCGACCCCGACCCCGACCCCAACCCCAACCCCGACCCCGACCCCGTCCGCCCCCCCGCCCATCCCCGCCCCCCGCTCCAACCGCGCCGTCCTCCTCGGAGCCCACCTCGGCGGCCTCTTCCCCGGCGGCACCATCCCCAACGCCTCGCTCCCCTACCCGAGTGCCGCGTTCGGCGAGACCGTACCGACCAGCACCATCGCCCAGGGTGGCTTCGCGTACGGGCTCGACGGCGGCATCCGCTTTGCGCGCCAGCTCTATACGGGGCTCACGCTCGAGCACGCCAGCATGGGCAACGGCAGCAGGAGCAGCCTCGACGTCGACGCGATCTCTTCGAACACCACGTCACTCGACGCCGTCCTCGGCTTCATCGTCGACCCGGACCGTCCGAGCTTCTACATCGACGTCTCGGCGGGGGTGCGCTGGCTGCACATCGGCGAGACCAACGCCTCGGGACCCAAGAGCACGACGCTCACCGCGGGCGAGCTCGGCCTCGGCGCCGGTGTCTGGATCCCCGCCGGTCGCAACTTCCGCGTGCTGCCCAAGGCGAGCCTAAGCGCGGGGTCGTTCTCGGGGTCGAGCGACTCCGGGTCGTCGTCCGCGCAGCACGTCTTCGTGATGGTGGGCATCGCCGGCTTCTTCACGAACGACTTCTAGAAGCGGCCGTCGCAGCCGCGCGGCCCGAGAGCCTGGCTGCCCGGCTCCGCAATCCCTTGCAACGAAATACAATCGGCGACAGTTGTCCGCGCGCCGTTGGACTAAGCCCGAGACATGCATGTCGCGCTTTGCACGGCCTATTTCGCCGTGCTCCTGGTCCTCGCGATGTACGGGCTGCACCGCTCGCACCTGGTGCTCACCGTGCTCCGCCAGCGGCGCACCCTCAAAAACCTGAAAGAGGGCGTGCCCGCGTTGCCTTCGGAGGGAATCGGCGCCCGCGACGACGTCCCCTTCGTGACGCTGCAGCTGCCGCTGTACAACGAGGCCACGGTCGTCGACCGCCTGCTCGATCAGGTGGCCACGATCGAGTGGCCGCCGTCGCGCCTGGAGATCCAGGTGCTCGACGACTCCACCGACGAGACGCGCGCCATCGCGCGGCGCAAGGTCGAGGAGCTGCGCGATCGGGGGCTCGACGTCACGTACATCCATCGCGTCGACCGCACCGGCTACAAGGCGGGCGCGCTCGACCACGGGCTCAAGGTCGCCAAGGGCGAGCTGGTCGCCATCTTCGATGCGGACTTCCTTCCGCAGCCGGACTTCCTGCGGGCCGTCGTCCCCCACTTCATGCAAGACCCACGGGTGGGCATGGTGCAGGCGCGCTGGGGCCACTTGAACCGCGAGTACTCGATGCTCACGCGGACGCAGGCTTTGATGCTCGACGGGCACCACCTGGTCGAGAACCGCGCGCGCGCCGCGGCCGGGTGGCTGTTCAATTTCAGCGGCACCGGCGGCATCTGGCGCAAAGAGGCGATCGCGTCGGCCGGCGGGTGGCAGCACGACACGCTGACCGAAGACCTAGACCTGAGCTACCGCGCCCAGCTCGCGGGGTGGCGCTTCGTCTACCGGGAGAACGTGGTCACGCCGGCGGAGCTGCCCGAGGACATCAGCGCGTTTCGCGCGCAGCAGTTTCGCTGGGCCAAGGGCACCGTGCAGACGGCGCGCAAGCTGAGCGCCCGCCTGATGCGCGCGAAGCTCACGCCGATGCAGCGGATCGAAGCGATGTTTCACCTGACGCCGCACTTCGCCTACCCGCTGATGGTGCTCCTCAGCGTCTTGCTCCTGCCTGCGCTGGTGCTGATGCCGGCCACGAACGTCCGCGCGATGCTCATGATCGACCTACCCTTGGTCATCGGCACTACCGGATCGCTCGTCGGCTTCTACACGATGGCGGAGCTCGCGCAGGGTCGCTCGGCGCGCGGGGCCCTACGGCAGCTGCCCGCGCTCCTCGCGCTCGGCGCCGGCCTGGCCCCGCACCTCACCAAGGCCGTGTGGGAGGGGCTGTGGTCGATGTCCGGCGAGTTCGTACGGACACCCAAAAAGGGCTCGCTCGAAGGCCGGTATCGCGCAGTCGCCGATTTGCCCCTCGTCGAGACGGCGCTCTGCCTGGTTTCGGGGGTCGCCACGGTCGCTTCGATCGAGAGCGGCCACTGGTTTGCCACGCCCTTCGCGATGCTCTTCGCCTTCGGCTACGGGTACGTCGCGTTCTTCGTCGCCTCCGAGCAGCTGGCGCGCGCGGGAGCACGCGCTCCGTCGGTCATCGGCGGGCCTAGCCCCGAGGGCGACGGCAGCGGCAGCGGCAACGGCAACGGCAACGCGAGCGAGGGCGGCATCCCGCTCGCTGCCGAGTCGTCGAGCGAGCTGGCTGCGTAAGCTTCGTACGCCCCCGGACAGCGCCGGACAGCGCCGTGAATGCCGTGAACCAATGACGACGTGACGCCAGTAGCCTTCGCGAAAAAAGGGGCCTAGACTGCCGGGTCAAGCTCCGGGGGAGAAACGACGATCATGACCAAGGCCGAGATCGTCCAGGCTCTGTACAGCAAGGTCGGTGGGTTCTCGCGCAAAGAGTCGGCGGAGCTCGTCGACCTCGTCTTCGAGATGATGAAGGAGACGCTGGGCCGCGGGGAAAAGATCAAGATCAGCGGCTTTGGCAACTTTGTCCTCCGCGACAAGCGCCAGCGCCCGGGACGCAACCCGCAGACGGGGCAGCCCATTCGCATCAGCGAGCGCCGCGTCCTCACGTTCAAGTCGAGCCAGATCCTGAAGCAAGCGCTCAACCAGCGCGGCGGCGTGGGCTCCGGCCCGCCGAACGGCGTCGGGGGTGGTGGCAACGTCGGTGGCGTGAGCGGTGTGGGTGGCGTGAGCGCGGTCGGGATGAGCACGAATCGCGGCGACGGGACTGTCGCCGCCAAGGATTGACCGGCGCGGTATGAGCGGCGCCGACGCGGGGGGGCTGCCTCCGAAGCTTTACTTCCGCATCGGAGAGGTATCCGAGCTCGTGGGCGTGGAGCCGCACGTGCTCCGCTACTGGGAGCGCGAGTTTCGCGCCATCCGTCCCACCAAGAGCGCGAAAGGACAGCGGGTCTATTCGCGGCGCGACGTCGAGAACCTGATGCGCGTGCGCGAGCTCCTCTATCGCGAGGGGTTCACGATCGCCGGCGCCAAGAAAAAGCTGCAGCGCGCCGGCGTCGAGCCGCGCGCCGAGCGCGAGCCCGACCCGCGCGAGGTAGGCCAGCTTGGAAAGATGCGGGGTGAGCTCACCGCCATCCGGAGCGACATCGAGGCGTTCCTCGAAGACCTGGGCTCGCCCCGACGCTGAGACTCGCCAAGAATCACTTACGATCCAGCCAAGAAGTGATAGAACGCCCGCCCGACTATGCTTCGGCGCCGCCGTTTCCAGTGGACTGCCGTCTTGGCGACGACCGCGCCGTTCGCGGCGTCGATCGCCGTCCCGCATCTCGCTTGGGCCCAGGAGGCGGCTCCCCCGCCTTCCTCGGCCTCCGCGCCTCCTGCGAGCTCCGCGCCTCCTAGTGCGCCCCCGCCGGCCGCTTCCAGCGGCACAGGCGACCGGCCACGGCTGATGGCCCAACCGCCGGCCCCGGCCTCCCCTGCCGCCATCAACCCCGCGCGCGACCAGCAGGCCCTGGCGGCCCAGGGCGCGCAGCGGCCGCCGGACACAGGCGAGATCGCGGCCAGCCCCCAAGACGTGTTCACCGACGACTGGTGGGGACGCGTGCGCCCCGTCGTCGAGCTGCACGGCTATTACCGCGTCCGCGGCGAGCTCTATCAAAACCTCGGCCTTGGACGTCATAACAGCAGCCTGCAAGGCAACGACTCGCAGAACCTCGCGCCTCTCCCGCTCGACCAGAGTTACGCCGGTACGAAGGGCAGCGCGTACCCCGTTTCGCTGTGCGGGTCGACGGGCAACCAGATCTGCCACGACGAGACCGAGTCGAGCGCCAACATGCGCCTGCGCCTCGACCCGGAGATCCACATCTCCGACAACCTCCGCATCGTCAGCGAGATCTTCGCGCTCGACAACGTACTGCTCGGGTCAACGCCCGATTCGTACGCGATGCAGCCGGCCACGACGACGACGACCACGATGACGACGACGGGCGTCAACCGGCCCAGCTACGTGTCGGCCGGGGGCAACCCCTACGCACCGGCAAGCTTCTTCTCCACGACCCAAGGGCCCCCCACCGCCGGCATCAACTCGCTGCAGAACTCGATCAACGTGCAGCGCGTGTGGGGCGAGTACACGACGCCCGTCGGCCAGCTCCGCTTTGGACGCATGCCCGGTCAGTGGGGCCTCGGCATGGTCGAGAACGCGGGCGACGGGATCGACAGCGACTACCAGACCACGCTCGACCGCATCATGTTCATCACCGGCATCAAGCCGATGGACCTGTATTTCGGCGGGGCGTGGGACTACGTCGCCACGGGCCCGTCCACGGCCACGGCCTACAGCGTGTACGGCGGCGAGACGTACAACAACTGCAACCTGTGCAACGTCAACGAGTGGGCGGCGTTCGTCGCCCACCGCACGAATCCCGAACTGCAGCGGCTCTCTCTCGCCCACGGCGACATCGTCCTCAACGGGGGCCTCTACGCCAAGTTCCGCTCCCAGACGCTCGACGTGGCGCCGGGCCAGACACCCATCACGATCGACACGACCGCCGCCAACAACGATCTCGTCGACCGGCAGGCCTGGGCCTTCACCCCCGACCTGTGGCTGCAGACGCTCTGGGGCAAGTTCCGCTTCGAGGCCGAGGCCGCATACATCTACGGCGAGATCGGCAACCTGCCGCAGGCCGGGCAGGTGCAGAACCCGGCGAACCCGACCACCCTCGACATCCGTCAGTTCGGTCTCGCGACCCAGACCGAGTTCAAGGCCATCGAGGATCGCCTCAAGCTGCAGTTCGGCTTCGGCTGGGCGACGGGCGACCCGTGGGCGTACAACAACGCCAACGGCTCCAGCCCGCAGGGCGCCATCAACCCGGGCTCGGGGGGCCTGGCGGAATACCCGGGCGCGCCGGCCATGTCGACGTTCCAGTTTCACCCGGACTACCGCGTCGACTTGATCTTCTTCCGCAACATCCTCTCGCGGGTCGAGGGCGCGTATTACTTCCGCCCGAGCGTGGACTACGACGTCATCCACAAGGCCAACGGTGAAAAGTTCGGCGGCGGGCTTGCGTTTCTCTGGGACCGTGCGAGCGAGTTCGTGCAGACGCCGGGCCACCACCGGGACCTCGGCATCGAGGCTGACCTGCAGATCTATTACCAGTCCAAGGACGGCTCGTTGAACGACGACCCGGGCAAGATGGGCGGGTTCTACTCGGCGCTGCAGTTCGGCATCTTCTTCCCGCTAGCGGGCCTGGACTACCTGCCAGGGGAAACGACGCTCCCCGCTTCGAACCTGGCCTCCGCCGAGGCGCTGCGTCTCATCCTCGGCATCGTCTTCTGACGTGGCACACGGCGGCGCGCTATAACGGAGGCCGTCCATGCTGCCTCGCATGCCCTTGCGCGTGATCGCCATCCTCGCCGCCGCGGGGGTCGGGGGATGCGCCGTCGCGACCGGCGAGATCCGGGGGGGCGAGCTCCTGTCCGACGCCGGCTCGGGCTCGACGACGACGACCAACGATTTGCCCGATGCAGGCACGGTCACCTGGACTGAGCTCTACGACACGTACTTCGCGCCGACCGCGCAAGCCTCGTGCACGGCCATCGCGGGCGAGTGCCACGGGTCCGTGACGGAGCTCGGCGCCATCGGCAGCGGCTACGTGTGCGGCGCGACCAAGGATTCGTGCTGGGCGGGCATCACTTCGTCGGCGCTTCCCAGGTTCCCTGCGCCCGTCCCGATGGGCGGCTCCACGTCGCCGACGACGACGACCCTCTACAACGCCCTGCACCCCGTAGGCGTGACTACCGCCGGGCAGATGCCCCTCAGCTCCGCTGACGGCGGCACCGGGTACGAATTCACGCCGCTCGACCTCGCCCGCATCGCCGCCTGGATCGACCAGGGCGCCGCCAACGATTAGAACGAAACGCTTCTCCGTCAGCTGAGCGCGAATGGCCAAGATTCTCATCGTCGACGATCAGCGCAACATGCGCACGACGCTCTCGATGATGCTGCGCGGAGCGGGCTACGAGGTCGACGAGGCGGCCGATGGCGAGCAAGGCGCCGACCGCGGGGCGACCGGGGCGTACGACGTCGTGCTCACCGATCTTCGCATGGGCAACAAGGACGGGATCGACGTCCTGCGCTCCACCAAAGACACGCACCCGCTGACGGAGGTCATCGTGATGACGGCCTACGGCACGATCGAGAGCGCGGTCGAGGCGATGCGCCTCGGCGCCTTCGACTACATCCAGAAGCCGTTCACCGAGCAGGAGCTTCTCGTCAAGGTGTCCAAGGCGCTCGACAACCGGCGCCTGGCCGGCGAGGTGACGTTTCTCGCGAGCGAGTTCAAGGACCGCTACAAGTTCGAGAACATCATCGGACGATCGCGCGCCGTGCGCGAAGTGCTCGGCCGCATCGTGCGCATCGCGCCGACCGACGCCATCGTGCTCATCACGGGCGAGAGCGGCACCGGCAAGGAGCTGGTCGCCAAGGCCATCCACGCCAACAGCAAGCGCGCCGAGCGCCCGTTCGTGCCCGTCAACTGCGCCGCCATCACCGAGACGTTGCTCGAGAGTGAGCTCTTCGGCCACGCGAAGGGGTCGTTCACCGGGGCGGCGAGCGCGCGCAAGGGTCTCTTCGAAGAGGCCGACGGCGGCACGTTCTTCTTCGACGAGATCGCCGAGACGCCGATCACCTTCCAGGCCAAGCTGCTGCGCGCCATCCAGGAGAACGAGGTCCGACGCGTCGGCGAGAACAAGCCGATCCGCGTCAACGTGCGGATCATCGCCGCCACGAACCAGGACTTGCTCGAAGCGGTGGCGAGCAAGCGCTTCCGGCAAGATCTCTACTATCGCCTCAACGTGGCGCGGTTCCAGCTGCCGCCGCTGCGCGAGCGGCGCGAGGACATCCCCGATCTGGTCAACCATTTTCTCGAGAAGTTCGCGCGCAAGATGGGCGTGCGCTCACGCATCCACGACAACGTGATGGAGTCGTTGATGCACTTCGACTTCCCGGGCAACATCCGCGAGCTCGAGCACATGATCGAGCAAGCGGTAGCGCTCGTGCAGACGGGCGTGATCACGGCCGACGATTTGCTCCCGCCCGTGCCCAACGGGCCCTCTCTCGCCAACTCCACGGGCCGAGCGCTCTCGGACGTCGTCGACTCGGCCGAGCGCTCCGCCATCGAAGGCGCGCTCCGCGAGAGCGACGGGAGCCGAGAGCGCGCTGCCGAGCTCCTCAACATCTCCCCGACCACGCTCTGGCGCAAGATGACTCGCCTCGGGATCACCTTCGACGGCAAGGGCAACTGATCCGGAAGGCATGCGGGGCCGATGACAGGCCTCGCGAGCGAACGCGAGCGATGCATGCGCCATGCACCTTTGAACCGCATGTTGCAGACGTGAAACGAATCCGACGCGCGACACGTTTTTTGCCGAGAGCGCAAGCCCTGGAATTGCCGCACAACACGCGCAACGGGGCGCCACCTGGCAGGCGGCACGTGCGTTGCTTAAGCGCGGCGCAGGCACGGAGCGGGTACCACCCAGTGGGCTCCCGGCTCCATGCCGAAATCTTTCCAAGCCGTACCCTTGCGGGGGATGCTCGCAGGAGATACCAGGTGCCTCGTGCCGCGTGTGCTGGTCGTCGACGAGCAAGATAGCCAGGCGCGGTTGGTCGCGATCGGTCTCCGGGTCGAAGGGTTCGAAGCCGAGACGGCCGGTAGCTCCGATGCGGCGCTGGCGCTCCTGGAAACGCAGCCCTTCGACGTCGCCATCTTCGACCTGATGCTGCCGGGGATGAACGGGATCCAGCTGGCCCGCGTGGTCCGGGAACGGCACCCGAGCACCTGCGTGGTGCTGACGAGCGCATATCACCTGAGCGAGCGGCAGCTCTTGCGCGCCGATTGCGGGGCCGCAGGGTTCGTGCCCAAGCCACTCGATCTGTCCGAGCTCGCGCGCTTTCTCCGCGCCAAGGTACGCGGCGCCGACGTATCGGGGGCTTTCGAGATGGGCACCCCGGCCTCCGATCGGACGCGCGCCGGGGGCGTGGCGATCATCCGCTAAGTGTCGTAGCTGTGGGGCGGCCGGTCCGGGCCTGCCACGCACCCCTTGGCCACGGGCGACGGGCGCCCATGCGCGTCGATGCCCTCCATTACGATCTGCCGCCCGAGCGGATCGCCCAGCACCCGACTCCGGATCGCGAGGGCGCACGATTGATGCACCTGCCCTCCGGCGGCGGTGTCGAGCATCGTTTCGTGCACGATCTGCCCGACCTGCTGCCCGCCGGTGCTCTGGTCGTCGTCAACGACACCCGGGTCATCCCGGCACGCCTCCTCGGCCGCAAGCGCACGTCGGGCGGACGCGTGGAGCTCTTGCTCGTCCGACGGGTGGGCGTACGGGGGATCGACGGCCTGCCTAGCACGCCCGACACCGAGGTCTGGCAGGCGCTCGGCCGCGCGACCAAGGCCCTACGCGCCGGGACCGACGTCGAGTTCACTCGCCGCGACGCGACCGAGGGCGCCACGCCGGTGCTGTTCGCGCGCGTGCTGGAGAGGTCCGGCGCGGACGGGCCCCTCGAAGTCGCGCTCTGGACGGAGTCGTTCGGCTCGGTCGACGCCGCGGTGCGCGCCTGCGGGCACGTTCCCCTTCCCCCGTACATCAAGCGCGCCGACGGTCCCGAGGACACGGAGCGTTACCAGACCGTGTACGCGCGCCACGACGGCTCCGTCGCGGCGCCGACGGCGGGGTTGCACCTGACGGAGTCGCTCCTCGAGCGCCTCGCGCAGCACGGCTGCGCGATCGCGCACGTCACGCTCCACGTGGGCCTCGGCACCTTCCAGCCCGTGGCGGTGGACGATCTCGACCAGCATCCGATGCACGCCGAACGCTCCCTCGTCGGGCAGGCGACCGTCGACGCGGTGGCGCGGGCCCGCGCGGCCGGCGCACCCGTCGTCGCCATCGGAACGACGACCGCACGCGCGCTCGAAAGCGCGGCGGATCCCGCGCACCTCGGGCGCCTGAGGCCGAGCGACGGCGACACCCGAATCCTGATTCAGCCAGGGCACGCCTGGCGGGTCGTCGACGGCTTGCTCACCAACTTTCACCTGCCCGGCTCGACCCTCCTCGCGATGGTCGGCGCGCTCGGCGGCCTCGATCGCGTTCTCGCCGCGTACCGGCTCGCGGTCCGCGAGGGCTATCGCTTCTTTTCGTATGGCGACGCGATGTTGCTCTGGAGGCGGACGTGACGCCGCGGACTCCCGGCTTCGCGTTCCGAGTCCTCGCCCGCGACGGGCAGGCACGACGCGCGGTTCTCGAAACCCCGAACGGCGTGGTGGATACCCCCGCCTTCATGCCCGTCGGCACGCAAGGCAGCGTCAAGACGCTGACGCCCGACGAGGTTGCGTCCACGGGTGCCCGGATCGTCCTCGGCAACACGTACCACCTGATGCTGCGGCCGGGCGCGGACCTGGTGGCGCGCCTCGGGGGCCTGCGCGCCTTCACCCGCTGGCCCCACGCGATGCTGACCGACTCGGGCGGCTTTCAGGCGTACTCGCTGTCCGGCGGAGGAGCGACGAAGAAGTCGCTCGTCGAGCTGGCCGAAGAGGGCTTCGCCTTCAAATCGCACCTCGACGGATCGGCCCACACCCTGACGCCCGAGGACGCGGTGCGCGTGCAGGGGCTCATCGGCGCCGACATTCAGATGCAGCTCGACGTGTGCCCGCCGGGCGACTCGCCGCGCGACGTCGTCGAACAGGCCGTCGCGCGCACGACGCGGTGGGGCAAGCGCGCGCTCGCAGCGCCGCGACCGCCCGCGCAGGCGCTCTTCGGGATCGTGCAGGGCGCGTGCTTTCCGGACTTGCGCCGCGCGCACGCCGACGAGCTCGGGGCGCTGCCCTTCGATGGCCTGGCCCTCGGCGGCTTCTCGGTGGGCGAGCCGATCGAGAAGATGCATGCGGCGCTCGTCGAGGCCGCGCCGGCGCTCGATCCGGAGCGTCCGCGGTACGTGATGGGCATCGGCACGCCGCGCGACCTGCTGGTGGCCATCAAAGCCGGCGCCGACATGTTCGACTGCGTCCTGCCCACCCGCAACGCCCGCAACGGCCAGGCGCTGACGCGCCACGGTCCGATCGTCGTCAAGCAAGCGCGGTTCAAGGGCGACGAGCGGCCCGTCGACGCGCTCTGCACGTGCGCCTGCTGCGCCCGCGGCTACTCGCGCGCGTACCTGCGGCACCTCTACATGGCCGGCGAGATTCTCTCGCTGCGGCTCCTTTCGCTGCACAACCTGCACTTCTACGGGGAGCTCGTGGCCGGCGCCCGGCTCGCGATCGAAGCGGGCCGCCTGGCCGAATGGTCCGGCGCGACGATGTCCGCCATGTCGCAGGGCGTCTGACCCGATTGTGTCCGGTCCGCCGCCCGAGATAGTGTGGCAAGGGCCAAGATCGCCATGTCCGACGAGAAGCGTCCGCTCGGGAAGATCCTGCTCCAACGCAAGCTCGTATCCCAGGGCGAGCTCGAAGAAGCTCTGCGCGCGCAAAAACGCTCGGTGACGCCGGTGCCGCTCGCCTCCAAGCTCGTCGACGACGGCACCGTCGGCGAGATCGACGCGCTCAGGGCCCTCTCCGAACAATACGGCGTGCCCGGCATCGATCTGCTCCAGATCGCGATCGTGCTCGACCATCTCGACGTCGTCCCGCGCGAGCTGGCCGAGGTGCACATGGTGCTCCCCGTGCTGATGAAGGGCGATCGCATCTTCCTGGCGATGGCCGATCCCCACGAGAAGCGGGTCGTCGACGAGCTCGAGTTCGTGACGGGCAAGAAGGCGTACCCCTACGTCGCGGTGCATTCCACGCTTGCCCGCACGATCGCCGCCGCGTACGACGCGAAGGCGCGCGGCGAGCGACACTTCCTCGGCCCGCGGGTGCCCGCCGAGACATTGCGACAGCTGGGCCTCGCGCCCTCGCTGAGCCCGGAGCCCACGCCCGCGATGCCACCGCCCGAGCCCGGTCCCGCAAGCCGCGCCAAGCCTCCGCCGCTCCCGCGCCCGGCTGCGGCGCCGCCGCCCTTGCCCGCCGCAGCCGAATCGCCGCCGGCACCCGGTGGCCCCCCCCCGCTGCCGGCACCCGGTGGCCCCCCGCCGCTCCCGCGCATGCGGCCGCCCGCGCCGCCGACGCGTCAGCCGCCGGACCCCGCGGTCGTCATGGACGAGGCGATCGAGACATCGTCCAAGACGACCGAGGTGTCGACGAGCGAGTTCGGAGCGATCGACCAGGAGATCTCGTCGGTCGGAGGGTTGCCCGACGACATGCGGATGCGCGCGTCGCAGGCGGCCGACGCGCTGGCGACGGGCGGCGGCAAGGTCGTCCTCGTCGTCGACGACGAAGAGGAGATCCGCGCCCTGGTCGGCCGGCTGCTCACGCAAAAGGGGCATCGAGTGCTCGAAGCCGATCGGGGTCTGCTCGCGCTCCGCCTCGTCAAGGAGCACCTGCCGGATCTCATCATCCTGGACGCGATGCTCCCGGAGCTCCACGGCTTCGACATCGCGCGACGGATCAAGGGGAGCGCCAAGTACGGTCGCATCCCCATCATCATGGTCAGCGCCGTCTACCGCGGCCAACAAGTGGCGCAGGACCTGAAACAAAACTATGGCGTCGAAGAGTTTCTCGAGAAGCCCTTCCGGATCGCAGCCCTGCTCGAGGCCGTACAGCGGCTGCTCAGCCGCTCCGATGGCGAGGTGCCCGAGTCCAAGCGCGACCCCGAGTACCTGTCGGCCGAAGCGGAGAAGGCGCTGTCGAGCGGCGTCGCATCCTACCGCGCTGGACAGATCGACGAAGCGATCGAGCACTTGAAGCGCGGCGTGGGCATCGATCCGCTGTCTTACCGCCTGCACTTCCACCTGGCGCTTCTCTACGGGAAAAAGGGCCTGGTTTTCGAAGGGATCCAGGAGCTCGAACGCGCCATCGATCTCAACCCGAGCCATTTTTCAGCGCTGAAAAACCTGGCGGTCCTGTACGAAAAGGCGGGCTTTCGCAACAAGGCGCTCGCGATGTGGGAACGCTGCGTATCTCTCGCACCCGACGATGCGACGCGCGCCACGGTCAAGGCGCACATCGAGGCGCTCACATGACCTCCGCGCGGCGTTCTCGGCGGTAGGCGGCACGCGCGCCTCGAGCAACGCCCTTTCGCGTCCGTTCACGTGATTTGGGGTCTCGCGTGAGCGCCCCTTTTCTTGGTACCGTGGGTCAAGGACGGGGACGGCGTACGCGTGAAATTCTTCTGCGAGCAGTGCAAAGCCAAGTACCAGATCGCCGACGAGCGCGTCGTCGGCAAGACGGTCCGGATGAAGTGCCGCAAGTGCGGTCACCTCGTCGAAGTCCGCGCCACGGTGACCGAATCGAGCGCGAGCACCAGCGCTCCGCCACCGCCCGTGGCAGACGTGGGCTCCAGGCCGCTGGTAGGGGGAGCGCCCCGGCCCCCCCCCAAGGCGCCGCCCCCTCGCCCGAGCACACTGGCCACGAGCCTCACGGCCGCGAAGCCGCCTTCCGCGCGCCCGCCAGAACGGCCGTCGAGCGCCCTCGCCGGCGCGTTCAAGTCCAACGTCACGCGCGAAGAAGGTGGCTCCACGCCGTTCGACATGGCGGAGCTGACGCCGGGCGACGACTGGTACGTCGCGGTGAACGGCGTGCCCGTCGGGCCGATCCGGATCGCGGAGGTGCGTCGCAAGGCGGCGCTCGGCGCCATCAACGACGACTCGCTGGCGTGGCAAGAAGGGCTCGACGAGTGGCGGCCGGTCAAGACGTTCCCTGAGCTCGCGGCGCAGGTGCGCGAGGCGGCCCTCGGCGGCCGCGCGTCGCTGACGCCCGCACCCGGCGAAGCGCGTGGCAGCATCCCCCCGCCGTCCCGCCTGCCCTCGCTGCGCGGAACGCCCAGCCTCTCGCCGCAGCGGATGTCGATACGGCCGAACTTCCCGCCCACGTCGCCGGCGCCGCTCGCGCGCAGCAACGTGGTGCCGATCTCCTCGCGCCTCGCCACGGCCGAGCGGCTCGACGAGGCGCCGACCGAGATCGGCGCTTACCACGCCCTCGAATCCAGGCCCGTCGCCTCGCTGGCGGCGGATCCCTTCGCGGCGCCGGCGGCAGCCATGGCCGCGGCAGCAGCGGCCGCGGGGGCGGCGATGCCGCCGTCCGCATCGGCCATCGCGGCGCCGGGCGCGGCGCATCCGATCGTCGCATCGGCTTCGATACTTCCGCCGCAGCCGCGGCCGATTCCGTGGATCCCGATCACGATGTTGGCGGTCGGCGTGGCGTTCGGCATGACGGCGGCTGTCGTCGTCTTCACGCGGCCGCCGGCGGAGCCCGCCGCCGCGCCCGTGGCGTCCGCCGTCGCGGCGGCGGCGGCCCCCGCGCCGGTCGCGTCGGTGGCCGTCGCGATGCCCACGTTCTCGGATCCGGCGCCCAGCGCCAGCGCCGAGACCAAGGTCGCCTCCGCCGGCCACACGGCGGCCGGGAGCGGAGGTAGCGCGATGGCACCGCTCGCCCCGCTGGCCACGGGTAAGTCGCTCAATCTTGGCGGTCTCGGCGGCCACGGCCCCAATGTCGAAGACATGGAGGGCGCGGCCGTGCCCGGTCAATGCATCAGCGGCTCGCAAGTGCAGCAGGTCATTGCCAATCACCAGGTCGCGATTCGCCGGGCGTGCTGGGAGCGCAGCCCATCGGCCAAGCCTTCGGCCAACGTCAGCGTGACAATGACCGTCGCCGCCGACGGCTCCGCGCAGGGCGTCAGCGCCACGGGCGACGATCCCGCCGTCGCCAAGTGCATCGAGACCGACGTTAAAAATTGGCGGTTCCCCGCGATGGGCTGCTCGCAGAAGACGGGATTCGGCTTCAAGTTCGTCCGCCAGTAGACTTCGCCCATGCTTCAGAATCGCTGGCTCACGGCGGCGTCGATCGGCGTGCTCGTCGCGGCGGCCGCAGGACCGATGGCCGCGGGTTGCAGGGCAAACGGCGGCGCCCCCGCCAACACAGCGGCTAGCGGCGTGCCCTCGGCGTCCGGGGGATACAACCAGGCACCCGCGGTTTATCCGCAGCAGCCCGGCTACCCGCCGGCCGGGTATCCGCAGCAGCCGGCGCCGCAGGCCACGTTCGCGCAGACGCAGCCGGCGCCGTATCCGCAGCAAGCCGCGCCGCCAGGGGCCCCACCGCAACAGCCGGCCCCTTCTCCGCTGCCGCAGCCCGCCGCGCCCCCGCCTGGCTCGTCGTCAGCCCCTGCACCCACCGCGAGCCAGGTTCTCCCTCCGCCCTTCGGTCCGACCGACCCGGCGACCCTGCAAGCGGTCCTACAGGGCATCCAGACGGCCCTTGGGGGTCAGATGGTGACGCCGCCCGCCGCCGTGACGGCCGACGTGACGGAGGCGGGTCTCAAGGCCTTCGCGCTCAAGGCGGCGCCGGGGATGCAGCCCGAGGGCGACGAGCTCAAACAGACGCTTGGCGAGGGCCAGCACGCGGTCATCATGGTCACGATGCAGGCCGGCAAGTGCTACGCGGTCGTGGGGTTCTCGGCGCCCGGCGCCGTCAAAGACCTGGACCTCAATCTGCTGCCTCCGCCCTACATCACGCTGGCGGGGCAAGACATGACCCACAACGGGACTCCGTCGATCGGCGGCGCGCCGAGCCCGATGTGCCCGGTCATTCCCTTTCCCATCCAGTACAAGCTCGACGTCTTCGCCAAATCGGGCTCGGGGCCAGTGGCGGTCCAGCTTTATTCGAAGAACCGATAACACCGATCGCGCAGACGTGCTGCCGCACCCGCGGCCGGTGCTCGGCCGATAGGCTCGCGTGGCCGGGTTCGAGCAGCTCACTCCGCTCGACGCGCGCTATCCGTCGCGGCTGCGGGCGCTTCAGGATGCGCCCGCATCGATCACCGTTCGCGGGGGCCCGCTCGAGGCCACGCACACGGTCGCCATCGTCGGAACACGCTCACCCGTAGACGAGGCCAGGGCCTTCACCCGTGCGCTCGCCGCTGCCGTGTCCGGGGCGGGCGCGGTCGTCGTCTCGGGAGGCGCGTGCGGCATCGACGCGGCGGCGCACGAAGGGGCCATGGAAGCAGGCGGCCGCACGTGGGTCGTCGCGCCCACGGGCCACGAGCGCCTCTACCCCGACAGCCACGCCGACTTGTTCGACCGGGTCGGGCGCGGACCGGGCGCGATGCTCTGGCCCTTTGCACCCCGGCACGCCAGCCGGACCGCTTTTCTCATCCGCAACCGCGTGCTCGTCGCCCTCGCCGACGCAGTCGTCGTCACGCAGGCGGGGATCCCATCGGGGGCCCTGCACGCGGCGGGCTGGGCGGGCCGGTGGGGCAAACCGCTCTGGGTGGTTCCGGCGGCGCCATGGATGGCTACGTTTGCTGGCTCGATGCAGCTCTTGGACCGCGGAGCCCGCCCGCTCACCTCAAGCGAAGCACTCTTGCGGGCGCTCGGCCTGGCGTTTCCGGGGCCCGCGACCGCGAGGCCGACGCCCCCGCGCCAGGTCACGCCATCGTTCGCCATTTCTCCTTCTGAATCCAACGTGTTGAACGCCGTCTTGGATGCGCCGCTGCACCCCGATGCGATCGCGTCGCGGGCGGGCGAGACCAGCCAGGCGACCACGGCGGCGCTCTTGACGCTTGCCTTGGAGGACGTAGTAGTAGAGGGCCCGCCGGGCTTCTTCCGCCGCCGCAAGCCTTCCAATTCATGAATATTGCTGGAAAATCCGAAAGAGAAGCGACCGATGGTCAAGACGCTCGTCGTCGTCGAGTCACCCGCGAAGGCTAAGACGATCAAGAAGTACCTGGGGGCGGGGTTCGAGGTCGTTGCGTCGAAGGGCCACGTCAAAGACCTCCCCAAAAAGCTCGGAATCGACATCGAAAAGGGCTTTCAGGAGACGTACGAGGTCGTCCCGGGCAAGGAGAAGATCCTCCAGGATCTGAAGTCGGCGGCGAACGAGGTCGACGAGGTCCTGCTCGCGACCGACCCCGACCGCGAAGGCGAAGCGATTGCCTGGCACATCTTCGAGGAGCTGAAGCCGGCGAAGAAGGCGACGACCAAGCGCGTCGAGTTCCACGAGATCACGAAGAAGGGGGTCGAATACGGCGTCAGCCATCCACGCGCCCTCGACAAGAACCTGTACGACGCGCAGCGATGCCGCCGGGTGCTTGACCGGATCGTCGGCTACGACGTCTCGGCGCTCGTGTGGAGCAAGCTCGCCTTCGGGCTCAGCGCCGGCCGTGTCCAGAGCGTGGCGCTGCGGCTCATCGTGGACCGTGAGCGCGAGATCGAGGCCTTTGTCCCCGTCGAGTACTGGAACTGCGGGGCCGCGCTGGCGGGCTCGGGGACGTCGGGCGCGGCCCGCCTGCCCTTCGTCGGCCGGCTGGTCTCCCGCGGCGACGAGAAGCTTGCGGTCACCAACGCCGAGCAGGCCGCGCAGGTTCGGGTCGACCTCGAGCACGCCAAGTACCGCGTCACCAAGATCACGAAGAGCGAACGCAAGCGCAACGCCCCGGCCCCGTACACGACGAGCAAGCTGCAACAAGACGCTGTCAACCGGCTCGGCTTCGGCGCCAAGCGCACGATGCAGATCGCCCAGGGCCTCTACGAGGGTGTCGACCTCGGCAAAGACGACGGCGGCTCCGTCGGTCTCATCACGTACATGCGTACGGACTCTACGCGCCTCTCGCCCGACGCGGTCCAGGCGACGCGCGAGTTCATCGGCCAGCGCTACGGCGCACAGTGGGTGCCCGCGCAGCCCAACATCTTCAAGTCCAAGAAGAGCGCGCAAGACGCTCACGAGGCGATCCGGCCGACGTCCGTGGAGTTCACGCCCGAGAGCGTGCGCAAGCACCTGAAGGAGGAGCAGTACAAGCTCTACAAGATGATCTGGGAGCGCTTCGTGGCCTGCCAGATGGTGCCGGCCCTGTACGACCAGACGAGCATCGACATCGACGGAAAGCCCCCCACCGGCGCTGCGTACGGTCTGCGAGCGAGCGGCCGTATTCTCAAGTTCAGCGGCTGGCTCGAGGCGTATGGCAAGGGCGAGCCGACCAAGGCCGCCCCTTTTGCGGGCGAGGGCGAGGATGACAAGGCCGACGCCAACGGCAACGGGGCCGGTCGCGAGCGCGACGCCAAGGATCTGCTCGCTGATGACGCCGAAGCCACCCTACCCGAGCTCACCGAGGGCCAAGCCCTCGACCTCATCACCCCCCCGGGCGTCATCACCGACCAGAAGTTCACGCAGCCACCACCGCGGTACACCGAGGCCTCGCTGGTGCGAGAGCTCGAAGAGCGAGGAATCGGCCGGCCGAGCACCTACGCCGAGATCATCAGCAAGGTGCAAGCGCGCGACTACGTCGAGAAGATGGACGGCACGCGCTTCCGCCCGACCACCCTCGGCAAGTTCGTCGTCGATGGGCTCGTGAGCTCGGAGCTCGACTTCATGGACCCGACGTTCACCTCCAAGATGGAGGAAGAGCTCGACGAGGTCGAAGCCGGCAAGGAGCAGCGAGTTGACTTGCTGAAGCGCTTCTACAAGCGCTTCCGCGCGCAGCTGGAGGTCAGCAAGAAGGGCAAGCGCTGGAACCCGGAGCCCGAGCCCACGAGCGAGCGGTGCGAGCTCGACGGCGGCGTCATGCTCAAGCGCTGGTCTCGCAACGGCTGGTTCCTCGGCTGCGCCAACTACCCGGAGTGCAAGAGCACCCGCGATCTCGGCGCCGACGGCACGCCTACGCAGCCGCGGGAGACGGGCATCAACTGCGACAAGTGCGGGAAGCCGATGGTCATCCGCAGCGGGCGCTTTGGCGAGTTCTTGTCGTGCACCGGGTACCCCGAATGCAAGAACGCCAAGCCGGTGCCGCTGGGCGTGAAATGCCCCAAGTGCGGCGGCGACATGATCGAGATCCGATCCAAGAAGCGCGGCGGACGCCCCTTTTACGGCTGTTCCAACTACGCGACCGAGTCGATCAAGTGCGACTTCAAGCTCTGGCAGAAGCCGTTGACCGAGCCCTGCCCTTCGTGCGGCGCCCCGTTCCTCGTCATGGGCGGCACGCGCACCAAGCCCATGATCACCTGCGCCAACAAGGCGTGCGGCTACAAGCGCCCGGTCGGCGACGGCCCCTCGGCGGGCGAGCCAATCGCGGCTGCCGCCGCCCTCTGACGCCCACCTGCCCCCCAGAACGAGGCCCGGGCGGCCAGTCCTCGGTATAGTGCTCGCGTGCCTCTCTGCACGCTCAAGGTCGGCGAGCTCACGGTCCTGGTAGCCGATGGCGGCGTACCGGACGTGGAGTACGCGCTCTTCGACCCGGGCGAGATCCAGCTCCACTCCATCGGCCCGGGCAACGTGCGCGAGGGGGGGTACCAGACGCACGTGCGCGACGCGCGAGCGCGCCTCGAGGATCGGGGCTTCACGCCAAGCCTTGCCGACGAGTGCGCGCGCCTCGCGCGGCCCTGGATCGCCCGCACCTACGCACGGTGCGACGCCGCCCGCCTGGCCGCCGAGAAACTCGAGAGCGCCGAGCTCTTCGAGGGCGGACGATTCGACGCGGCGTCGGGAACGTACGCAGGGTCGTGGCTCGACCTGCCCGCGCTCGCGGCCGACCTGGGCGTGGCTGGCGTGCAAGCAACGATGCAGGCCATCCACCTCGCAGCGCTCCTCGCCGAGGCGCCCGCCGACGACATCGTCATGCTCTCCACCGCGGAGATCGCGACGCAGCGCCGGCCCGGCGAGCGCACCTTCAAGCGCGTCGTCCTGGAGGATCCGGCTCGGCTGCTGGCCGCGCTGCGTGCGTTCAAATCGAGCCCCCGCCAAGTGCCGATCGTACCGAGCGATCTGGGGCCGGGACCCAAGGCCCTGATCGATCAAGTGCGCGCCCGCGCGGCGCATTCGCCGGCCGCGCGCGATCGACTCGCCGCGCTGGAAGCGGCGATGGTCGAACCAGAACCCCCGTCGCGGGGCCCTCTTGCCGAGTCCGAGCTCTGGGCCATCGAAATGCGGCTCTCTCGGGGCGACGCGGCGGGCATCGGAGACGTGCTCGACGAGATCGAGCGGCGGCGCGGGCGCCTTCCCGGCACGATCTACCTGCGCGCTCGGGCGGCCTTGATGTCACGCGACGAAGAGCCCCGCATCGTCGCCGAACGCGTGTCCGAGCTGTCGTCGTCGATGCCGTCGTTCCACGAGCTCGAGCTACTCACGGCCCAGGCGTGGACGGCCGCCGGCGATACCCGACGCGCCAAAGCCTTCGCGCGCGACCTGATGGACAACGCGCAGGCGCCCGATGGCGTCCGCGAGCACGCACGCCAGATCCTGCGGACCTTGGCGACCCAGCCACCCACGGCGCCACCGCCCTCGTCAGGAGCGATCCTGCCGCCGAACAGCCAGTATCCCGCGATTCCACGGCCGCCGCCCACTCCGTCGGGCGTGCAGGACGGGTTGCCCATCGCCGAGCGGCTGGCGGGTCTCGTGTCGATGCGGTCGAGCCAGCCCCCGCCCACCCCTCGCGAAGCACAGGAGGCTCGCGAGCGGCCCACGTGGCGGGCTCCGTCGAGCGAGCCCGCCGCGATGCAATACCGGGTCGAACGCAGCGAGCCGATTCGCGCCCGTTTGCGCTCGTCGCATCCGACGATCGCGGACGAGACCGAGCCCCTGGAGGCGCTCAGCATGCCGCCGGGACTGCACGGCGTCATGCCGCCGGCGCACGATGAGCCGCCGCGAACTCCGGCATCGGCGCGCGTCTTCTGCACGCTGCTGACGCGCGAGCTCGGGCGCGAGCTCCGCGCGCGTCACGCCGTCGAGACCTCGAACAATCTGGAGGGCCTCGAGCTGGCCCAGCGCTTCTTGAGGGAGCGGATGGGCGAGGGCAGGCCACCGGCCCGCGACGACGAGCGCGAGCTCCTGCGCCACGGCGCGTTCGTCAGCGAGCTGCTCGCGCGGCGCCTGGGCGCGCGCTGGATCGATCTCGAGGGGGAGCAACCCGCGCGCTGGGCCATGGGTGTCCCTACGGAGCGTGGCGACGAGATCATCCGCATCTGGCCCTTCGCGCGCGTGCAACGGTTCGCGACCATGGGCCACCGCGAGCGGGATCTCGTGAGCTACGTATTGGAGCTCGAGGTCCGCGCGCGATGACGCCGGGTGAACGCAGCCCCGTCTACCTCACCCGCCAGGGAGCCAAGAAGCTGCAGGACGAGCTGGCCGGCTTGCTGCGCCGGACGCGCCCCGCCATCGTTCAAGAGGTGGCGGACGCCGCCGCCCAGGGGGATCGCAGCGAGAACGCCGAATACATCTACGGCAAGAAGAAGCTTCGCGAGATCGACCGGCGGATTCACTTTCTGACGAGGCGGCTCGAGAGCGCGACGGTGGTCGAGCCGCGTACGGACGGCGCGGAGGCCGCCTACTTCGGCGCCTACGTCGAGGTGGAGGGCGAGGACGGGTCGCGCACCACCTATCGCATCGTGGGCGAAGACGAGATCGACCTCGGGCTCGGGCACATCTCGTGGCGCTCGCCCCTCGGCCGGTGCCTGCTCAAGCGCGAGGCCGGCGACACGGTGCGGCTCCGCCGTCCGAACGGGGACGTGGAGCTCACGATCGTAGGGGTCCGCTACTGAGCGTCGGCCTCGCCATGCGTCGCTCGCGCGTGGCGTGGCAGGGGCGAGGACGAGGGCCTACGCTGCTCTCATGGCCTTGCGCAAGATTGCGACGATCGGGCATCCCGTGCTTCGCGAGTCCGCGCGGGCGCTCACCCGCGAGGAGCTGGCGAGCGACCGTGTGCAGGGTCTCATCGACGACATGGTCGATACGATGCGCGACGCCAGCGGCGCCGGGATCGCCGCGAATCAGGTGTACGAACCGGTGCGCATCTGCGTCGTCGAGGTCAACAAGAACCCGCGCTACCCGTACAAACCGGACTGGCCCCTGACCATCCTGGTCAACCCCGTCGCCCTACCGTCGACGGACGAGACATTCATGAACTTCGAGGGGTGCCTCAGCGTGCCGAACCTGCGCGGCGAGGTCCCGCGGCTCGCCGGCGTTCGCGTGCGTGCGTGGGACCGCACGGGCGCCGAGCTGGACTTCGACGTGAAGGGCCTGACGGCGGGCACCTTCCAGCACGAGCTCGACCACCTCGATGGCAAGCTGTTCGTCGATCGGGTTGCGGACACGCGCTCGCTCTGCACATGGGCCGACTTCGAGCGGTTCTACATGAGCGACTTCGCCGCCCGCGCGCGGGCGCTCGTCGCCCGCTTCGGATCGTAGACCGGCGCTTGGACGTGCGGGCCCGCCGGCCGGCTACTTCTTCTCGGCGAGGATGATCGTGCGCGGCGACTCGTGGCCCCAAAAGACGCCCGGGGTGGCGATGCGCCCGCTGACCTCGCACACCTTGAAGCCATGGTCGTGCAGGATCTTCCCGAGCTCGTGTAGGCTGTAGATGCGCATCGAGTATTCGATTTCGCGCGTACGTCCGTCGTCGAGCATCAGCGTGCGCTTGACCTTCATGCGACTCGTGATGACGTCGACGACCATCTCGTCCATGCAAACGCAGCCGTCGCCCTCGAACCAGGCGAGCGACGGCGACTGGCGCATGATGAAGTCGCGGTTGACCACGTCGAGCAAGAAGAGGCCCCCGCTCTTGAGCGCGTGGCGCACGCGGTCGACGACGTAGGCGTTCTTTTCTTCCTCGAAGTAGCCGAACGCCGTGTTCCAGCAGTACACGCCGTCGAACTGCTCTTCGTACGTCATCTCGCGCATGTCGCCTTGCACGAACTCGAGCTTCGCCGAGCGGCTCTGCGCCTCCTCTCGGGCCCGCGTGAGCATCGGGAGCGACAAGTCGAACCCGACGACCTCGTAGCCGCGGCGCGCCAGCTCGATCGCCTGCCGGCCCGTCCCGCACCCGAGGTCGAGCACCGCGCCGCCGCGCTCGATGCCGAGGCTCTCCTCGATGAAGACGGCCTCGCGCGCGACCTGCTTGTCGGTCAGCTTCTCCATCGTGCGCAAGTAGTCGTCGTTGAAGAGCTCCTCCCACCAGAAGCGGCCCTTGCGGCGCGGCCCGATGCTCTCGACGATTTGCGGTCGAACGCTGGCCACGTGCGGCGGCACGATGACGAGCGGCGGCTTCGAAGGCGTCTTCGGCGGCGCGGGGACCGCCGAGGGTTGTGACGGCAACGGCGGCCGCATCGGCGGCACGTCGTGGAGCACGCGCCGCATGGGCACGGCCTCGACGGCCACGACGTCGTCGTTCGACAGCTCGGTTGCATCGCCGGGGTCGGTCGACCGATCGGACGGGGCGACGACTTCGACCGCGGCCGCGCGCGGCAGCGCTGGAGTCAGCCCTTCGTCCTCGAAGGCGACCTCCTCTTCCTCGGCATCCAGCTCGACGGAGACTCCGTTCGGGGTCGACGGAGCTTGCGGCAGCACGGGTTGCGTGGCGGCATCCTCGAGATCGGGGACGACGGCGATCGCTGGGTCGCCGGCCACGAGGGCAATCGCAGGATCGCCGGCGACGATACGCTGGACCGGGGGCGGCGTCAGCTCGTCGACGTCGGCGGCGACCACGGACACGCCCGGCGGCGGCGTCATCCGCGAATCGTCTTCCTCCTCTTCCTCGACTTCCTCGACGGTCACTGGATCATCGGCAAGGTGCGAGGCCTCGGCGATCGCAACCGGCGCAGGAGGCGGCGGAGCGGGGGGCGGCAACGGCCGCGGCGCTTGCTCCGTGATCGAGATGATACGGGTCGGGATCAACGCGGGTAGCGCGTCCTCGACGGGCGGCGGCGTCGGCGACGGATCGACCGAGAGCGCGCGCGTGGCGCTGGGAGGCTCCGGAGGAATGCTCAGCGGCCGAGACACCTCGTCGTCCGGAATGCGCAACGCCATGCGTCCGCGGCGCCGCACCCCGGCGGTGGAGTCGCGGCTGGCGCGGGACTCGCCCGTTTCGTCCGCCCGAGACCCACCATCAGGGGGCCTCGTCGAGGGCAGAGGCGCGGCAGCCGTCTCCGCGACCTCTTGCGGGATGGGCGCGGCCCGGCGCTCCTCGGTCATCCGACCCCCCCAGGCGAGGGCGGTCCGAACGTCGCGCGGGCGGTCGCATCGGGAGCGCGAAGCAACGGCTGGCCGAACCGGACGTCACCCTCCGCCGCAAGCCACAGACCCACGGCACGGCTTTCGGTGAGGACCACGGCCGTCGACCCGAGATGGAAGACGCCGATCTCTTGGCCGCGCGCGACGCGCAGGGGCGGGTCGAACAGGTGATCGCCGACGGGGACGTCCGGCGCGTCGATGCCGAGCGTCGTGATCCGACCGACGATCATCGCCACGACCATCACCACCGCAACACGCCCGAGGCCGCCGTCGGCGTCGATCTCGATCGCGACGCGGTGGTTGCGGCAGAAGAGATTCGGCACGTGCCGCATGCCCACTGCGTTCACGGGGAAGTAGTCGCCCGGCATCGAGCGGATCCGGCGAATCGCACCGCCCACGGGCGCGTGCACGCGGTGGTAGTCGCGCGGGGACAAGTAGACGACGAAGCCAGCGCCACCGAGAAAACGCCGGGCCGCGCGCGCATCCCCCAGCAGCTCCTCCACGGAGTAGGGCCGCCCTTTCACGACGAACGTGCCCCCTTCGTCGATACGGCCCATCGACTCGATGCGACCGTCGGCGGGACTGAGCACGTGATTCGGATCGTGGTCCACGACCCGCGCGCCGTCGCGCAGCCTCCGCGTGAAGAAGGCGTCGAAGCTCGACCATCCGTCGGTCTGGGCGCAGTCGTGGAGGGAGATGTCGTACACCCGGGAGTAGAGGCCGACGACGGCGCGACCCACAGGTGCGGACCACGGCGTCTCGGCCAACCGCCCGATCGCCCGCCCGATCTGGGCGCGCGGAAGAACCCGCAATATCTGGGCTGTAGCGTAGGAGACGGCGCTCATGGGGGATAGTGGCCGCCCTCTACAAGAATGCTACCTGCCGCGCTCGGAGCGGGTCAATCGCCCGTCTTTTGCGCCGTATCAGTCGTCGCCGAAGGCCGGCTCCCCCCGCGCGCGCGCGGCCGCACAGAGCCGCGCTCGGTCGGCGTCCGCGGGCATCTCGTGCCCATCGATCGTCTCGCAAGCCGATTCGGGATCCATGGGGTCGGCGGCCACGGCTGCCTCGAAAGATATGACGGAAGTTCCCTCGTCGCCCGCGGCCCGCGCCCACCGCCCGCGCAGCGCCCACCACGGGCCATACGACGACGCGACCTGGCGCGGATCCACGAGGGCGGCACCATCGTCGCGATGGCCCGCGGCCTCGAGGACCCTCCCGCGCAACCAGCGCATGCTGGGGTCCGTCGCGCCTTCTTCCACCGGGATGTGCTCGAGCTCCTTCGCGGCCTCGGTCGCATGACCACGGGCCATCAGCAACTCGGTGAGACGAGATCGGTCGCGAATCTCGCGGAGGCGATCGAGCTCCCGGCGATCGTGCTTCGGACCCTCGAGAAAGTAGGGTGGCAAGACCTCGGGCGGTTCCGCGGCGAGGTGCGCGCGCCAGCGTTCGTCCCACGTCTTGAGGTCCGAACCGCTCACGGCCACGAGGGCCGCGTCGGCGCTCGTGCCGGGCTCCGAGAGGGCGTGCAAGAGCTTTGGCAGCGCCTGGCCCGCTTCGCCCGGACGCGCGTCCTCGGTATCGGCGTAAAAGCGTACGAAGCTCGTCACCTCGGCGAAGGCGATCATCGCGTCGTCCGCGCTCGGCAGCATGGCGATGCTCGGCCCGAGCTTGTCGAGGGGGAAGCGTTTGCCGCGTGCCTCGCCCGCCTGAACGACGGCGTCGGGGGCCGGCCGGTCGTCGAACAGGCCGCGCTCTCGCCAACGGATCTCCTCGCGCTTGGCGATCCCTTCCTGCAGCCAGAGCGGCGCCAGGTCGCCTGAGCCGCGCGTCACCGCCAGGTGCGTGAGCTCGTGCGCCACGGTGTCGCGCCATGGGTAGCCGTGCGGGCTGGCGCGAGGGCTCAAGAGTGTCACCCGACCCCACTTGGCGACGGCGACCGTGCCGGTCGTGCGAGCGCTTTCGTACGGCAAGCCCGTCATCGCCGAGAGCGACAGCAGGTCGCGAACGACGACGATGCGGGTCGGCTTGGGCCAATCGACGCCGAGGTCCCTCGTCAGCGACTCCCGCGCGTTGGCGACCGTGTCGAAGAGCATCGGCGCGAGGGCCCGATCGCCCTCGTCTTGCCAGCGCACCTCGATGTTGCGCGCGTCGTCGTGGTCGACCTGCAGGGCCGCGGTCACGCGCTGGCATCCGTGGGCGATGTCGGCCAGCGACTCGCCCCCCGGCAGCGCACGCACGTCGCCCCGCCCGAGGATCGCCGCCGCACCGTCGCAGTCCATCTCGTAGACTCCGAGTCGCGCGCGCTCGAGCGCGACGCGCGGATCGTCCGCTTCGGCGGGTCCAAGCAAGCGGCGCGCCTCGTCGAGGTCGAGCCCGGCGATGAGCCGCTCGGCGCGCGCGGCAACGTCGCCTTGGGCGCGCGTCGTACCCGGCGCCGCGAACGCGAGGCCGACGAGCGCGCAGAGCGCCAACGATCGAAGGCGACGGGCGTTCATCGGAGCAACCCCTCTGCGTAGCGCTGGACGGCGTCTTTGAGCGAGCCGTTCGAAGCCCGTCCAAGGCCGCGGACCACCCGCCGGCGAAAGTCTTCCGGGCCCTTGTGATCGTGGGGGATATCCACGGGATTCGCGCTCGCGCCGCGATGCCCCTCTTCCTCGTTCGACGACGTGCGTGAGTCCCCGTCGTCCCTTTCGCTGTCGTCTTGCAGTCGCGCTCGCGCCGCATCCAGGTCGCGCTGGGCCTGGTGCTGCCGCTCGAGCCCCCGCTCGGCATCGCCATCCTTCAGCGCGCCGGCGGCTTCGCGCGCCGACCGCTCGGCGTCGTCGATCGACTCGATCGCCTCCTCGGGCAAAGATCCCCGTTCGCGGGACCGTTGCGCGAGGTCGTGCGCCCGGTTCGCCATGTCGTCCTCTTCTTGACCGCCGCGCTCGAGCTGCGCGCGCGCCCTCTGCGCTGCGGCGGCGCGAAGGCGGCGAACCTGGTCCTCCGCCCAACGAGCCTCCGCTTCGAGGGTACGGGCAACCTCCCCGACCTTCTTCGGGTCGCCCGGCGTGTCCAGGTCGTCGGTCCATCCCCGACCACGCCGGCTCCCCTCCAGCATGCGCTTCGCGTCCTGCAGCGAGCTCACGGCGGCATGGCCCGCCTGCGCGGCCTCGTCGGGGCGCGACTCCTCGAGAGACCGGGCAGCCTGCTCGGCGAGCTCGCGCGCGGCCGCGCCCTTGCTCGTCCACGAGTCGCTCCCCCCCCCGACCGTGGGCAGCGAGCTGGCCGCGTCGCGGATGGCCTGCGCGTGCCGCTTGGCTTCGTCGCGCAGGCTGCTCTGCTCCTCGTCGCTCTCCGCAGCGGCCAGCAGCTGCTCGGTCTTGCCCATGGCGCCCGCGTGGTCTTGTGACAGCCGGTCGAGCTCGCCCTTCGCCTCGTCGAACGCTTGTTCGACGTCGTCGGGTTCGCCGCCCTCGTCTTCCTCCGTGCCGCGCCCCCCGCCCGATTCGCCGCCGCCGCGCTGGGCCGTTCCACGCGCGCCGAACGACGGGTCGGGTTGATGGAGGCGCGCGGCGAGATCCCGCGCGGCGAGCTCGGCGTGCACCAAGTCGCTTGCGGTCCGCGCGCGATCCACGCGTGCGCAATCGACCTCCACGATCTCGCCGATGTCCCTTCCCCACGCGCCGAAGGTCTGGAGATTGCGCGCGCCCGCGCGGAGCACCCCCTCGTCGGCATCCATGCGCGCAGTCCCACGCGCGCGCGCGTCGGCGGCGTCGGCCTGCGCCTGCGACGCGCCCGACACGAGATCCTCCGCGACGTCGACGAGCTGCCGGGCCGCATCCCGCGTCTGCCGAACCGCGAGGCCCCGCACGACGGCATCGATCACGAGCGCGAACCGCTCGGTCGCTGCCGTCGTCGCAACGTGCGTCCGCTCGCTCGGCGCTCGACCCTCGGCATCGACGGTGCTACGCGCCTTGGCCCGTTGCGCCGTCAAGAGGGCGCGCGTGCGCGCGGGTACCGTGAGCCCGCCGTACGTCTGCGCGAGCGCGTCGTCGAGTGCTTGGTCGTCGGCGGAGGCGCGCTTCGTCTCGTCCGCCGCGTGGGCGGCGGCCGGAGCGCGCGCCAGACCTCGCACGGGCGCTCCGAGGCGCCACGCAAGCGAGTCGACGAGCGCATCGCGCACGCGTCGCAGGGCCTCCAGGCGGCGCGCTTCCGGTTCACCCACGTCCGGAGGGATCACGGTGATCGCGGCGCTCGCGCCCCACTTCGGGCCGCTCAGCGGGTCGTTGTCCTTGGCCTCCACCGATACGGCGACGGGTGCGTGGCTCCTGCGCAAGAAGGGGTCGCGAAGGCGCAGGACCTGGCCGCCCTCGTCGCTCTGGGTCTCGCCATCGAGACGCGACAGCACGCGGCGCTCTTCGCGCGTGCCCGACCGAATGACGAGCTGCACTTCGCGAAGGCCGTGGTCGTCCGTCGCGCGGTACCGGATCGGGATGTCTTCGACCTGGTCGGCGAGCCGGACCTCCCGCGGGGCCGACTCGAGCTCGACGAGCGGCGCCGCATCGGGGATCGACTGCACCGGCAGTCGATCGGCCTGTTCGATGGCCACGGCGCCGAACCGCGCGATCACGCGCAACGCCGTGGTGTCGGCGAGCCGCCACCGCGCCACGAGCGCACCCGTGCCGTCCTCGACGAACGGCACCTCGGTGAGGCCGTCCGTGAGCAGCAGGCGGCGGCCGGACCGCACCGGCGCGCCTCGCAGGGCGATCTCCGTCCCGAAGGGCAGCACGAGCGAGGAGAGCGCGATCTCGTGGATCTCGCTCTGGTGGAGGTAGTCGGGCGGCCTCGCCGTCAGCTCGATCCTCTCGAGCCATTGCATCGAGAACGGGGCGACGCCATCGCGCGCGAGCAAGACGTCCGCCCCTTCGAGGATGGACCACCCATGGACCGCGGCGACCGCGAGGACCCCGAGCCCGACGACCACCGCCAGCGCGCTCGCCCGGCCCGCCGCGCGCGCCGCCCGCGCCAGCACGCGAGCCTTGGGGACCTCGGCGAGAGTGCGAGCCACGTGAAGCTTGGCGAGCTCCTCGGAGACCCCGTGCGCGGCGCCCGAAGCGCCCACGAGCGAGAGAGCGCGAAGCGCGCGATCCGCGCGCGCGGCGTCGACGCGCTTGACGATCCGTCGCAGGACGGCATCGGGACCGGCGAGACGCTTCTTGTCCAACCACTCGCCCAGCAAGACGAGCGCACCGCCGATCGCGATGGCCGCGCCGGCGGCGATCCGCGCACGCGGCGTCCCGGCGCGCGCAAGCAGCGCCGCGACGACGGCCATGAGCGTGAGGCTCGCCGCCGCCACCCTCCGACGCGGGGCCTCCGTCGCCGACCGACACGCGGCGGCGAGCTCCCGAAGCGGCTCCGTCGAGGGGGAGAACACCCGGGGAGCCTAGCAAGGAGTTCAGAACTCGGTGGGTGCGGGCTGGGGCGTGGACCGCGACGAGCGCGCCGACGACGCGGCCGTGGGCGGCGCGGCGGGCCATGCGGGGAGCACGGTCGGGAATCCGCTGGGAAGCGCCGTCGGAAAGCCGCTCGGCAGCGCGGTAGGAAAGCCGCTCGGCAAGGCCGTGGGGAATCCGCTGGGAAGCGCCGTCGGAAAGCCGCTCGGCAGCGCGGTAGGAAAGCCCGCGGGGAGCGGGATGCCGTTGAACGAAGGCGGCGCGGCCGAAGCGCTCGGATCCGGCGACGACGCCGACGAGGCGTCGCGGTCGCCGGGAGCGACGGCACGGCTCGATGGCGCCGGGCGGACCCCCATGGCGGCGGGCCTCGCCGAGACCAGCGTGGGAACATCGCCCTGGGTCGACGGGGGCGAGGTCGCGGCCATCTCGATCGATGCAGGCTGCGCCGTCGACGAAGGCTCCCCCGTCGCGACCTCAGGCCGCCGCGCGCTCGGGTTGAAGACGCCCATGCCGACCAGGATGCCCGCCACGCTTGCGACGAAGAGAATGCCGAGGCCGGCGATGGCCGCCGTGCGCCCTGCAGCCGACGGGCGTCGCCCATAGGCTTCGGCGGCCGGGATGGCGGGGCTCGCGGGAGCGGCCGGGGTATAGCCGCCGGAGTACGAGGGACCGACGAGCGCGGTCGCGACGGGAGGAGCCCGAACGGTGTCCACGCGAGGCTCGCTCACGGAGGCGGGTGCCGATCCCCCCGGCGGGGCCGACGACATCCGCGGCACCGAGGCATCCTTCAAGCCCTCGAGCGCGACCCGCATCTGCGCGGCGGACGCGAATCGCATCTCGGGACGCGCGGCCATCGCATGGTGCACGAGCCCCGCGAGCTCGCGCGGGGCCCCGGGCGCGGCCTGGACCAGCGGAATCACCTCGCCGCGCTCGACGCGAAGAGCCACGACGCGCGCGTCCTCGCCTGCATCGCCACGAACGGGCCGCATCCCGGCGATCATCTCGTAGAGCATGACGCCGACGGCATAGAGGTCGGCGCGCGCATCGACCGATTCGGCGCTGCGGGCCTGCTCGGGTGCCATGTACTCGGCCGTTCCCATGACGACCCCGGCCACCGTCAGGTTGCGTTGCGAAGCTTCGGTTCGCGTCGCCTTGGCGATTCCGAAGTCGATCAGCTTGAGGATGGGCCGGCCCCCGGACATCGTCACGATCACGTTCTCCGGCTTGAGGTCGCGGTGGATCACGCCGAGGGCGTGGGCCGCCTCGAGCGCCGCGAGGATCTGGGCCGCGTAGGCGCACGCGATCGGCACGGGCAGTCGCCGCTGTCGATCGAGCACGGTGGAAAGGGCCTCGCCCTCGAGGAGCTCCATCACGATGAAGGCGTGGCTTTGGGGCGTGCGATCGACGTCGATCACTTGCACGACGTTCGCGCTGCGAATCTGCGCGACGACCCGCGCCTCTTGGAGGAACCGCTCGACGAGACCGGTGCGCCTCATGAGCTCGGGATGGAGCACCTTGATGGCGACCCGGGTGCCGAGGACGGCGTGCTGCGCCTCGAACACGGATCCCATACCGCCGTCGCCCAGGGTACGGACGATGCGGTACTTGCCGTTGACGATGCTGCCGACCCCGATCACCGCGCCGACCAGCGTAGCACCCTAGAACACGCTGAAGGAGAGACGTAGAACTCGTCCCAGAACCGGTCGAGAGCGAGCGATGGGTGCGGCGGGGCGAGGAGCCGTACTCCTGAGACTCCTGTACGGTGACGACCCCCGACGCGCCCAGCGCGAAGCTATCGGCCGGTTATGGGACGAGTTCTAAGCGGCCTTCTTGTCTAGGCCGCGGGGGCGCAGGATCTCGCCGACGGTGTCCGCGTCCTCGATGGCGGCGAAGACGGGGCGCAGGGCGTCGTCTCGATCCTCTTCGCCGAACGCGCCGCTCGGGGCGAAGGCCCGCGCGTGCGGTCCGTCGAGGACGAGAAAGACGTCGTGCAAGCGACGCGAAGGCGCGTCGATCACGTAGGCGATGCGCGATCGATCGAGCGCCAGCTCCTCGTTGCCGCGCCGGATGAGGACCCGCGCGTTCGTGACGATGTAGCGTGTCGTGCGCACGAGGCGCGACGGACGGACGATCCCCGCGTATCCGACCCCCACCGCGGCTGCGAGGAGCAGGAGCATGCCGAGGGCCACGGCGCCGACCAGGAGCACGACCATCACCGGCGCGAGCGCGTGCATGCCCACGAGGCGCTGGAGCGGAGGGACGGAGCGTCCGAGCGAGCGCACGAACGTGAACGCAAGCACCGCCCCCGCCGCCGCGGTGGCCAGGCGCCGGTGAGTCCATTGCGACGCCCGCGGCTCGGCCGTCCAGAGCACGCGCTCCCCTACATCGAGCCGCTGCCCGAGCGATCGTTCACCGCTGCCGAGCGGGGCGCCCGGCTCGACGCCCCGGATGATCGACCACAGCCGATCCGGGGTCTCGACGTCCTGGATCGTGAGTGACAGGGTGCGACGAAGCGCGCCCGTCGGCACCGCTCGGACGAGCACCAGATCGCCCGTGGATGGCTCGTTCGAGCTCCAGCGGAAGAGCGCGTAGCTGATCTCGTTGATCTGGATCGAGCGGCGGATCCGGCCGCGCTCCCAGATGACGTGCCGGTCGGTGACTACGTAATGGATCTGGGATCGCCACCAGATGGGGATGCGCCAGGCACCGAGCGCGATCGTCGCGCACCACGCCGACAGAAGGAGCATGCCGCCCACCGGGATGCCAACCGACTTCGCCAGTACGACCGCGTAGCAGAGCGTCACCGCGGAGACGACGCTGGCGACCGCCGCCAGCATTTTTTGAGCAAACGGGACCGAGGATGCGCGGCAGCGACCCTGCCACACGATCCGCTCGCCGAAGAGCGAGTCTCGACCCATCCATTGAACATTGCGACGCGACTGGCCGCGTGTCAAAGACCTTCCGAGGAGTTTTGCACCGTCGGCGCAGCAGCGTCAGTGCGGCAGCGGCCGCGCGTCGACGCGGGTGGACGGGCCGCGAGCGTGCGCGTGCAAGACCATCGCATCGCAAAGCTGGACCATCGATGTCCCGCTGGCGGCGGCCGCCTCGGGATACAGGCTCGTCGGCGTCATCCCCGGCAGGGTGTTCACCTCGAGCAGCGTGAGCGCGCCGGGCGCGGCGTCGTCGCCCACGACGAAGTCGACTCGCGACAGGTCGCGGCAGCCGAGCGCACGATGCGCGCGAACAGCCACATCTTGCACTTGCGCGGCCACGTCGGGTGGGAGCTTGGCGGGGCACTGGTGCACGCTCCGACCGGGCGCGTAGCGGGCATCGAAGGTGTAAAACGCGTCTCCGGGGGCCGTGATCTCCGTCACCGGGAGCGCGCGCGTCTCGCCCAGGTCCATCACGCCGCACGTGACCTCGCGCCCACGCACGAAGTGCTCCGCCAACGCGAAGTCGTCGATGGCCCACACGGCGTCGATCGCCGATGCCACGTCGTGCTCGGATGCGGCGTCGTCGATGCGGGCGACCCCGATGGCCGATCCGTGGGAGGACGGCTTGACGACGACACGCGCGCCCACGCTCTCGCGCGCCCGGCGCGCGGCCGCAACGGCGTCGCCGCCGAACTCGGCCCGAGCGAGGGTGACTCCCTTGGCCACCGGAAGCCCTGCCGCGGCAAAGAGCACCCGCGCGATCCGCTTGTGCATCGCGAGCGCGCTCGCGACGACGCCGGAACCCACGTACGGCTGATCGAGCACCTCGAGCAAACCCTGCAGCGAGCCGTCCTCGCCCACGGCGCCGTGCACCGCGGGGAAAACGACGTCGAACCCACCCGTCCGGAGCGACTCGGCAAGGAAGGCGTCGAGCTCGAAGCGTACGACGCTGTGGCCCGCTTCGATGAGCGCCTTGGCCACGGCCGCGGCCGAAGCGCGGCTCACCTCGGCCTCGGAGGATGGCCCGCCCTGGACCACGGCGACTGCGAGGCGCCGCCCGGCCATGCTCAGGCGCTCGTGCCCGGCGCCGCGGGCGCCGATTTGGACATGTCGACGAGGTCGATCCCGAGCTTGACCGCGACGTCGAAGATACGGGGATCGCGGTAGAATTCGCCGAAGGCAACGCGGGCAATCCCCGCGTTGGCGATGAGGCGAAAGCACCCCCAGCACGGGCTGGCCGTCACGTAGATCGAGGATCCGTCGATGCGCACGCCGTTGCGGGCCGCTTGCACGATCGCGTTGGCCTCCGCGTGGACGGTGCGCACGCAGTGACCGTCCTCCATCAGGTGCCCCTCTTCGTCGCAGTGGGGTAGTCCGCGGATGCTGCCGTTGTAGCCGGTGGCCAGGATGCTCTTGTCGCGCACGATGACCGCGCCCACGAACTTGCGATCACACGTCGAGCGCGTCGACACCTCGCGCGCGATGTTCATGAAGTATTCGTCCCACGACGCGCGAGCGCGCCCCTTTACCTTGGGCGGCGAATCCATGAGGGGAGCGTTAATTACGCGGCCCGCCGCCCGGGCACAAGCCCAGCCGGCGCGGTCATTGCGAGGTTGACAGGAGGGAGCCGTCGCGGCAGGTCAAGGCCCATGCTTCGGGTGAGTCCTCTCGTCCTTCTCGCGAGCGGCGTCTTGAGCGCGCTCGCGAGCCAGGCGCGCGCCGACGATGGCACGACTGCGCGCGACCTCGTCGCGCTGCTCGGAGCCGACACGGCGCACGCGATGCTCCTCGCCGAGCCGCTGGGAAGAGCTCGCGAGGCGATCGAGAGGGGCATGCGATTGCGTGAGTCGGGCGACGAGCCTCGCGCGAAGGCTGCCGACGGGCTCGCGCTCGAATGGGCGGAGACCGCCCGGGATCTTGCCCGGGCCGCGGATGCCGAGCAAGCCGCCACCGATCGGCGTCACGAGGCCATGGCCAAGCAAGCGCAGGTCGAGCGCGCGCGCGCCCTGGTCGAGGCCGAGCTGGCGCACGTCGGACGGCTCCGCAAAGAGCTCGAGGATGCCGGTGCGCCCGGAGGGCCGCGCCGCGCAGACTCGGAGAGGACGGCGGTCGAGGTCCACGAGGGGCAGGCGCACAAGCCGGCCGCCAAGAAGGCTGGCAAGAAGCCCCCGGCCGAGCCGTCGGCCGATCCAGGAGACAAACCGTGACGGGCCGTCTCGATGGCAGCACCGTCGCCGTCGCGCTCTTCATCGCATCCGCCGCCGCCGTCGCCGGATGCGCGAGTAGCCCGATCCACGTGCCCTCGCTCGATGAGGTGCAGCGCGTCCGCGCAACCGAGGCTGCGCAGGAAGGCGCCCGCGGGGCGCCCGAAGTCTTCGCGCGGGCCGAGCAGGAGTGGCACTTCGCGGAGGCCGCACACGCCGCGGGCGATGACGTGGCGGCCAAGCTCCACGCGGAGCGCGCCATCGCGGCGTACGGGCACGCGCTCGTCGTGGCCCGGCTCGCCGTGGCCCTCGCGCAGCAGGCCGACGCACAGCACGCGCTCGACGACGCGACGGGACAGGAGCAGTCGCTCGAGGTCTCGCGCTCGGGTCTCGAGACCGAGGCCACCGAGCTCTCGGAGCGAGCGCGCATCGCCCGCGAACGGCTGCTGCCCGCCGCGAGCGAAGCCGCCACGGGAGACCGCGCCGCAGCGCGGCTCGCGGCGGCGCGTTCTCTGGCCATCGAAGGCAGACTCCTCTGCGGGGCGGCGCGGCTCGTGGCCACGGACGCGACCGTCGTCGCCCGAGCCGAGGCCGAGCTCGCGACGCTCGAAGCGGACCTCGGGCACTCGAGCCACAAGCGCAGAATCGAGCACGATGCGGCGGCCGACGCGGTAGCCGTCGAACCGATCGACGAAGCGGGAGCCGCGCGCGCACACTGCCTCGACGTGCTGACGCGGGCCCGGCGGGCCGGGGGCGAGGACGGCCGCGCGGACTCCTTGCTCACCGAGCTCGCCGCGAGCGGTACCTGGTCGCCGGTGCGCGACGAGCGTGGCGTCGTCGTCACGCTGCGCGGCGCGTTCCGCGGGGTGGAGCTCTCCGACGAGGGCCAGGCCTCTCTCAAGGCGCTCGGCCAGGTCGCCGCGGCGCACCCCGGCTTCGCCGTGCAACTCGTGCTCCACGACGCCCAGCCCGACGTCCCGGTCGATTCCGACGCCAAGCGCGCGGAGGCCATGGTGAAGGCGCTCGTCGCGGCAGGGGCGTCCGCACCGCGCGTGAAGGCCGAGCTGGCCGGCGCGCGGGCCCCCGTGGTCGATCCCGCGGAGCCCGCGTTTCGCGCCCGCAACGAGCGCGTCGACGTCGTCTTCGTCGCCGGAGGCTGATCCTTTCGTCAGGCCAGGCGGTAGCCGAAGCCGTAGACGGTCAGGATGTGCTGCGGCTTGTCCGGGCTCTTTTCGATCTTGCGGCGCAGCTTGACGATGAAGTTGTCGACCGTGCGGTTCGTGGGAGACGCCTCGAGGCCCCAGATCTTCGACAAGATCTCGTCGCGAGCGACCGGCTGGCCGGCGCGCTCGGCGAGCATCCGCAGCAGCTCCACCTCGTAGAACGACAAGACGTGGTCGCGGCCGCCGGCGTGAACCGTCTGCGATGTCAGATTGACCGATGCATCGCCGATCATGAGCGTCTCCGGAACGCTGGCGACGGCGCGGGCTGCGCGGCGCAGGATCGCGCGCATCCGGGCGATCAGCTCGTTCACGCTGAACGGCTTCGTCATGTAGTCGTCCGCACCCGCGTCGAGGCCTCGGATCTTGTCGGTCTCCTGCGAGCGCGCGGTGAGCATCACGATCGGCACGTGCGGGCTGATGCGCCGCAGCTCCTCGCAGACGGCGTAGCCGTTCACGTCGGGCAGCATGAGATCGAGCACGATGGCGTCGGGCGCCTCGGCCCGGGCAAGCGCGATCCCTTCGCGCCCCTTGGCCGCAGAGATCACGCGGAATCCTTCGAACTCGAGAGCGTCGCGCAAGCCCAGCACGATGTGAGGCTCGTCGTCCACGACGAGGACGGTTCTCTTGGCGGGCGGCATCGCGTCCGCCCGATTTTATACCGCAAGTGGCCCTACGACGACGATGGGAACGCGGCGCGGAGCGCCTTGACGTGCCGCGCGGTCACGCCCGGGACCGCGAGCAGCGTCGCGTCGTCCGCAGCCCGGATGGCGGCCAGGTTCCCGACATGCCTCAGCAGCGCCTTCTTCGCCGTGGGCCCGAGCCCCTTCACGTCGTCGAGGGGCGAGCGAAAGCGGACCCGCTTGCCGATCCGCATCCGAGCCCGGTTGGAGAAGCGATGCGCCTCGTCCCGCAAGCGCGCGAGCAGGAAAAGCGACGTCGTGGTGCTCTTGAGCGCGATCGGGTTCTTCTGGCCAGGGAGGTAGACGCGGTCGGCGATCTTCTCGGCCGGCCCTTCGGCACTACCGTCATCCTCGTCGCCGGGCGCGACGTCGCGCTCCTTCGCGAGAGCGACGATCGACAGGTCGTGGAGGCCGAGGTCGTGCGCCGCGGCGAGCGCCACGGCGAGCTGCCCGCGGCCGCCGTCGACGACGAAGAGATCCGGCGCGTCCCACTCCCCGTCTCCACTCGTCTCCGTGGGTGCAGCGTCGACGTCCGGGGCCTCGGCGAGGCTGTCGGCCGCGGGGACCGCGGCCTGCAGGGCCCGCCGGAATCGGCGCGCAAGCACCTCGTACATCGCGCCGTAGTCGTCGTTGACCAGGCCGGCTTGATCTCGGACGGCGTCGCCTCGAACGTTGAAGGTGCGGTAGCGCCGCTTGTCGAGCTCTCCGTCCGTCATCGCAACGACAGCGCCTACGGTGTCCCCCCCTCCGAGGTGTGAAATATCGCAGCACTCGATCCGGCGCGGCAGAGTGGGCAGTCGCAGGCGCTCCTGCAAATCGCGCAGACGGTCCTGCGCGTCGTTGCTATGGCGCTGCTTTTCTGCAAACGAATGGCGCGCATTGTCGTCGGCGAGTGCCAGCAGGTCGACGCGGTGCCCCCGCCGGGGCACGAGCAGTGCCACGCGATGGCCCGCCCTGTCGGCCAGCCACTCCGCGATGCCCTCCAAGCCCTCCGGTTCGCGCGGCAGAATCACCTCGTCGGGGACGAGCGCGAGCGGAGCGTCGGCGCCGTCGGCGTCGCCATTCCTGGCCAGCGATCCGCCATAGTGCTGCGCGAGAAACGCGGCCACGATCTCCTCGTCCGGGATCTCGGCCTGCTTGATCGAGTACGTCGCCACCTCCGCAAGCTTGCCGGCACGTACGTGGAGCAGAGCGATCTCCACCAGGTCGCCCTCGCGGTAGAAGCCGAGCACATCGCGGTCGATGTCGTCGATCGTGACGACACGCTGCTCTTCGCGGACCTTCTCGATGGCGCGCAGCTGGTCGCGGTAGACCGCGGCCAGCTCGAACCGCATCTCGATCGCGGCGTTCTTCATCCTCTCGTGGAGCTCGCGCGACAGCTCGTCGTGACGGCCCTCGAGGAACGTCGCCACCGCGTCGACTTGCTCGGCGTACCAGCCGCGGTCGACCTCCCGCACGCAGGGCGCGGGGCATCGCTTGATCTGATGCTGCAGGCAGGGCCGCTTCCGGCTCGCGAACTCGATGTCACTGCAGGTACGGAGCTGGAAGTGCTTGTTGACGAGGTGCAGCGTGCGCCGCGCAGCCGTGGCCGAATGGTAGGGACCGAAATAGCGGGCGGCGTCGGGGGCCGGCCGGCGCACCACTTCGAGTCGAGGCCACCCCGACGCGCCGCCGTCGCTGCCCGTGGGGCCGAGGCGCAGCGTGATGAAGTCCTTGTCGTCGCGGAGCTTGACGTTGTGCTTCGGGCGGTACTCCTTGATGAGATTGTTCTCGAGGATCGTCGCTTCTTTTTCGTTCCCCGTGACGATCGTGTCCAAGTCGCCGATCGTGCGGAGCAGGATCGGGATGAACGCGCGGTTGTCGCCGCTGCCCTCCTGGAAGTAGCTGCGAACGCGCGAGCGCAGGCTCTTGGCCTTGCCGACATAGACGACGATGCCCTTCCTGTCCTTGAACAGGTACACGCCGGGTTGTGCCGGCAGCGCATCGAGCTTCTGGGCGACTGCGTCGGGCAACATGGCCCTGCCGAACCTTAGCTTACGGGATCACCGATCCGGGCACTATCGGGCGCCGCGGAACGTACTGAAGCGTGAGGTCGGCCCTCTGCACGACGTTGGCCGCGACCTCGACCGCCTGCTTCGCCTCGGCGCCGACTCCGGGGTGAACGACCCCGACCGACAGATTGCCGGTCGGCACCCCGTCGATCCGGTAGTGCCCGCTCAGGTCCGTGACGGCGTGCAGCGGGTGGCGGAAGACGTACAGGTCCTCGCGCACGAAAGGGGCCATGCGATCGAGCAGCGGCGAGTACTCGGCCTTGCGCGGGTAGATGCGGATGGGCTCTCCGGCGCCGCGCGGGGGGGCCATCATGACCGCCGGCGTGAACTCCTTCTCGATGGAGGGCGCGAACGGCGCCGCCGACAGGTTCACGACCTCGAGGCGCTGGCCATACGTCATGGCGATCGATCGCGAGGGATACGCGCAGTTGACGCCGATCGTCACGCGGACCGCCTCGTTGTGCTCCGGCAGGTAGTGGCCCGTGTACCCGACGACGACGACGACGGCGTCGGCGAGAGGGCGCGGCCCATCCGGTTGCGCCGCGACCCCGGCACGAAAGAGCTTGCCGTAGGTGTCGATCGCCGCTGGGCAGGCGGTGGCATCCAAACGAATGTCCGGCGCCAGGGGCCCCGTCACGTAGACCGTCCCCTCGACGCTCCCCGTGGGGCCGTCGTACGCCGGCAGATGGTTCGGGTTGAGCACGGCATCGACCCCTTCCTTCGGGATCGGGAAGGTGTACGCCTCGGACGACGACGCGTCGCCCGGTACCGGGGCACCGTCGCTCGCCAGGGCCACCGACGACGGCTCGCTGTGACGCCCGCAACCGAACGACGGCAGCAGCAGGGCCACCATCGGCAGAAGCCCTCGGCTGGCGATGAGCCAATGCATGCGGGTGACCTGCGGCGTACGAGCCCTCATCGTGAGTGTCTTCCTTTTGGACGGGTCATCGGAGCGATCGATAGGCGTCGGCGCCTTCGAGCGCGGCTTCGATGTCGGCGCGAAGGTCGCCATCGACGACCTGGGGCGCCATGCGCGCCAAGAGGGCGCGTGCGCGGGGCGAGCGGAGCCACGGAGCCACACCGACGAGGCGCCCCGTGACATCGGGGTCGTGCGAAACGAGGAGGCCCTCGAGGTGCGGGCCGACGACGCCGAACGGAGCGCCGTGGACGCACATCGCGTGCAGGAGCTCCGCCCGCTGGCCCGGCACCGCCGACGTGAGGATCGCGGCGAGACGGCGGTCGCGCGGCGGCAGCGGCGGCTCGGCGTTGAGCAGCGCGATCGCCGCTTGCACCGCGGAGGCGCCGCCGCGCGCCGGCGACGCGAGCGCGCCTTCGAGCAGGCGGCGCAGCTCGGGATCCTTTCGCCAGGCGCGGGCGGCCACGACGAAGATCGGCGACTCGGGTCGCGCCAGCGCCGCGCGCACCCAGCGGCCGCCCAGCACTCCGGCGTCGCGGAGCCGACGGGCGCACTCGATCGCGGCGTCCACCGCGTCCGGTTCGTGCTCGGCGACCTCGAGCACGCGCTGCGCGATGACCGGCGCGGCCGGCGCCCCCCGCTCGAGCGCCGCCCACGAAGCGTTGCGCAGCCGCGTCCATTCTCGCCCTGCAAGGGCGAGGGCCATCTCCGACGTCAGGCGCGCATCGATCGCACGATCCGGCCACGCGACGACCAGGCTTCTGGCGATCGACGAGCCAAGGTCGTCGTCGAGCGCCAGCGCGAGGACGCGATCGATGACCTGGGGAGGCGCGCCGACCAGCGCCAGCAGCCGCAGCGCGTCGTCGACGCGCCCGCTGTCCTCGGAGTTCACGTGGCGGGCGGCCAGCTCGCGCACCGGCTCGAACTGCGAGCGGTGGATCGCTCCGCGCTCGACCAGATCGCCGAGCCGCCGCATCCAGCCGAAGCTCTCTGGCTCAGGGAAGCGCGTGGCCAGGGCGCACAGCCCCCGGACGCCGATCTCCCCGAAACGCGCGACAATCGTCTCGGCCCACGGCTCGTGACCCGCGACCGGCGAGACGGCCGGCTCCACCGACTCCGAGTCGTCGCCGACGAGCTCGAGGAGGAGCACGAGCGCTTCCGCGTCGGGCGCCTCGCCGAGCAGCGCGCGCGCCATCACGCGCCGGGCCTCGCGCACGCGGCCCTGCATGACCCCGAGCCGCGCCGCGAATCGACCGCTCGGCGGCGCGGCGAGCAGGCCGGCGCCGAGGATGTCCGCGGAGCCCACCGGACAGCCGCGCTGAAAACGCTGGAGCCACTGACTCCGCGCGGCTTCGCGCACGACCAGGGCGGGGTCGCTCGCGGCGAGGCGCAGCCGGGGCTCGGCCAGGACGTCGGGCAAGCGCTCGAGCGCAGGCAGCGCGCGCGAACGATCGCGCGAGCGAGCGCACTTGAGCCAGTGGTCGACCATCGCCGCGGCCGTCTCCGGGTACGCAACGGCCAGCGCTTCGGTGGCCCAGCCCGCGTCGAGCCAGAGCACGTCGTGCTCGGCGTCGATGATGTCCAGCAGGGCCTCCTCGGCCTCGGCCGGCTGCACCTGAGCGAGCGCGAGGAGCACCGCGTCGGCCAAGAGG
>Ga0302325_10001137_pt1 | contig 69262 bp, 56 predicted proteins | sample Palsa_T0_2_FD_201948 | JGI IMG/M metagenome (GOLD analysis project Ga0302325, IMG submission 201948) | Peat permafrost microbial communities from Stordalen Mire near Abisko, Sweden - Palsa_T0_2 | ecosystem: Environmental > Terrestrial > Soil > Palsa > Peat permafrost | place: Sweden: Abisko...
CGTGCCGAATATAAACTTCAACATCATCGACGTCCGTGACGTGGCAGACCTGCACATCCGCGCCATGACCAACCCAGAAGCCAAAGGACAACGCTTTATAGGAATGGCAGGCGGCACCCTCTCATTGCCCCAAATAGCCGGGTTGCTAAAAAATAAAATGCCCGATATGGCTAAAAAAGTCTCGACGAGGACCATGCCGGATTGGGTGATCCGCGTAGCGGCATTGTTTAACACCCAGGCAAAAGCCGCCGCTTCGATGCTGGGCGTCATTCGAAACGTAAGCAACGAAAAAGCGAAAAGAATCTTACATTGGCAGCCGGTGGCCAGCAACGAAGAAGCCGTCATAGCCGCGGCCAATAGTATGATCAAATTTGGTAAACTAAAATGAGTGCAGCAGGAACAAGATCTCAACCCATTGACCGGGAAATACCGGCCGAGCAGTTTATTCCCGAACACGTCTTTTTCTATTTGATAAAAGGAGAAATGAGCGGGCATTGCGGAAACAAAATGTATACCCTGAAGCCGGGCGAATATGGCATCATCCGCAAAAATCGATTGGGCCGGTATAACAGGGTCAAAGAAAACACTAAACCAGAAAAAGTGGCGATCGTTTTTGACGAACCCTTCCTGAGAACATTTCAGGAAAAACGTAAAACGAAAGCTACAACATTCAATTCAACCGATGATTTTCTGCATCTGGACCACAACGACCTGATCCCTAATTTTATCCACTCCTTAGCACCTTACTACAATGACCGGCACGAAATCGACAAAACAATTCTCGATGTAAAACGCGAAGAACTGCTCCTCATCCTAATGAAGTCGCAACCTGAATTAGCGGGCCTGTTCTTCGACTATGGCATCCCCGAAAAAATAGACCTGGAAAAGTTCATGAACCTCAACTACAAGTTCAATGTGAGCATCCAACGCTTTGCCTTTCTGACGGGACGCAGTCTTTCTGCTTTCAAAAGGGACTTCAAACAGCTGTTCGGCGACACCCCCAACCATTGGCTGGTCCAAAGGCGGCTAACCGAAGCGCATTTCCTCATTCAAAAAATGCACAAAAGGCCTACCGAGATCTATCACGACCTGGGCTTTGAAGACCTCTCTCATTTTTCATACGCATTCAAGAAACATTTCAAATTAACCCCAACCGAACTTTCAGCACAAAAAATGCATCCCGGCCGCTAATCTTATTTCGTAAAATTCAGCATATTTCGCCACCCTTTGAGCTCAAACTGCCCACCCGACTCGGCACGATGTATCGCCCGGCGGAAAAGAAGAAAGGCCCCAAGCATCAGCCCCGCAAAGATCAAATAAGCCAAACCCAGCAGCCCCTGATTCTTTACCGCGATGACACCCACCAGTCCATAACTAAAGAAAGAGCTGAGCGCAAACATCACCCCGCCTGTCAACCCGCTGGCAATACCCGCATTCCGCGAAAACCTGCCCAAACAGTAGGTGAACACGCTATTGAAAATAAACCCGACAAGCAGATGCACCAGTACCACAAAAGCCATCATCGTATAAAGGTTCGAACCTATCCGGGCCACGGCGATCATTCCCAACGCGAATACGATCTGCAACCCATTGGCTATGCTAACCTTCGCCATCAGCGGCTTCCTGATCAGTGCCTTGCTGATGATGCCGCCCGCCATGATACTGAAACCCGATGCCAAAGCCACATAACCCGTCACCACCGGCGAAAGATGAAACACATGCTCGATGATAAAGGGGCTCGTCATATTGAAAACCACCAGTATCGCATAACAAAGTGCGATGATCACCAGCCCCAGCACAAAATCACCCGACCGAAGCATCGAGGAATAGACCGCCGCAGTCGGCCGCAAGGCAAAAGGATGAAAGACCTTCAACGACTCACCGCCATAGATAAAATCCAATACCAGCAGTATCAGGATCATCCCGCCGAGAAAATAAAAATTGGAAGCCCAGCCAAACGATGCTTGCAAATAGCCGCCCGCAAACGGCGCTACAATGGGTGCAGTCGCCCACACAATAGAAAAAAGGCTGGTATAGTGTTTCAGCTTTTCACCCGAATAGACATCCACGAAGAACGCCCGCTTGGATACGACAATAAACGCCACCGTCACACCATGCACCACGCGCATCGCATAGATCATATAGATATTATGCGACATGGCGATCACAAAACTCGCCAGCGCAAAGACCAGCATCGACAAAAGCCCCAGCCTTCGCCGGCCAAAACTGTCCAGCAGCGTACCCACAAAAAGCTGGCTGACACCGCCGCTGATCATAAACAACACGATCGATAGCTGAACAGCTGAACTGCTCACATGCAGCTCGCTCGCCATGCTCGGCAAAGAAGGCAGATAAACGTCCGTAGCAAAACCCGTCAATGGGATCAGTGCGAACGAAATGATCGTACTGATTTTCAAATTTTTATCTTGTATCGTCCTCATTGTCCAATCAATTTAAGCCGCAAAGTTATATCAATCAATCGACATTTCGAAATTCATCGATCTATTGGAACAAAAAAAACTACCCCTCCAACTTGCTCAGGAAATCCACATATTCCCCAAGCCCCTCCTTATTGATCCGGTACCTAGCTGTCCTTCCATCCTTTTCCGCGACAAGCAGATCCGCCTCCACCAACTGCTTCAGATGATGCGACACCGTCGACTGCGCCAGGTCGAACATCCCCACGATGGCCGAACACTGCATCCAGTCCTTTTGCTTCTTTATCGCTTCCAGGATCATGATGCGGTAAGGATCCCCGATCGCCTTGGAAGCCCGCTCGATCCGCTTTATATCGATTTTCGAATTCATCGCGCAAATATATCGAAATTTATCGATATGGCAATTATTCGCTCCGCAATGCCTTGATCGGATTCGCCATCGCCGCCTTCACCGTCTTCACACTCAACGTGGCCAGCGTCACCACACAACCCATCCCAAAAGCCGCCGCAAACATCCACCAATCCATCCCTATCCGGTAAGGGAAACCCTGCAGCCATCGGTTCATCAGGTACCAGGCAAGCGGCGCCGCAATACAATTGGCGATCAGCACCAGTGAAAGATATTGCCGGGCAAACAGGTACACGATATCGCCGACACGCGCACCAATCACCTTCCGGATACCGATCTCCTTCGCCTTCTGCCCTACACTATACGTGATCAACCCCAGCAAACCCAGACACGAGATCAGGATCGCGATGACCGAGAAAGACCCCATCATCTGCTGCTCCCGCCTGTCACGGATATAGTCATACCGAAAGGTATTGCTGAGCAGGTCACGGGTATAAGGACTGTCGCCATTCAACGCCCTCCACTTGTTCGCGGCGAACTGGTCGGCGGCGGCCATATTGCTGCCCCTGACCTTGGCAATGAGCACGCCAAACCGCCTCGGGTTCACCGGCATCAGCGCGAGCGGACCTATCGCCGCATGCATGGAGAAATAATGGTAGTTCTTCACTACCCCTACCACCGTATAGTGGTAGATAAGACCGCCGTGTACATGCGACAGTTGCTTGCCCACTGCGTTGTTCACCGTATAACCTAATGCCTTTACGGCTTCCTCATTGAGGATCACCTGTCTTCCGATATCGTTGGTCTCGACTTCCTGGTGCATATCGGTATTGGCAAAAACCTGCGGCGTGAAATTCGCTCCGGCGACCAGCGAAAGACCCAGGGCCGGCAGGTAATGCTCATCCACCAGATCGAGAAAGATGTCCTTGTGATCGTCCACGCTCTTGCCGGCAGGATAGAGGTTCATATCCCCCGATACCATTCCGCTTACCGCACCCGCAACCGACCGGAAGGCCGGATCGCGCTGCAATTGCTGCATATAAAAGCCGCTGTTGTTAGTCGCCTGCGGACTGTTCAGAAAGATCACCAATTGCTGCTCTTCGTCTACACCAGTCTTCGCTTCCATCATGTATTGCAGCTGTTTCCAGATAACGACCGTACCGATCATCAGGCCCGTGGCGACAATGAATTGACCCACCACCAGGACTTTGCGTACATTGAGCAGCGCGCCCGGATCGCTTACCTTTCCTTTTAGTACTTTCACCGGCCGAAACGACGAAAGATAGATAGCCGGATACAAACCCGCCAACAACCCTGTCACCAGGGCCAGCGGCAACAGCCAAAGCAGCAAACCGATACCGTCCGCATTGAGCAGCGAGAGCTGTTGTCCGGTAAAATCATTGAAGAACGGTAGAAAGGCCAGCGCCAGACCCAACCCGATCACCAAAGCCAGCCCGCTTACGCATACCGTCTCCACCAGGAACTGCCCGCGGATGGCCCGTTTGGCCGCACCCAATACCCGCCTGACACCTACTTCGCGCGCCCTGTCGATGGCCTGCGCAGTGCTCAGATTGATATAATTTATACAGGCAAGCAGCAGGACGGCCCCAGCAATGCTGGCTAACAGGTACATATAATCGAGATTGCCTTGCTTATCGGAAAAATAGTCATAATACCCGGCGGAGTGCAGGTGAATGTCAGTGAGTGCCTGCAGGGCGTTCGTCATGAACTCTCCTCTCCTTTTCATGTCTGCCGAGGCATGCCGCAGGGTGTAGGCCTGCAATTCCTCATTGACCCTGACCGGGTCGCTGCCCGGTTTAAGCCGCAGGTAGGTATAGTAATTGGGGTCGGCTACCCAATCCAGGGTGCGCTCCATTTCCTCCCTGATCCCCTCAGTGTTGTTGGTGGCAAAAAATCCCGCATCGATATGATTCGGCATATCCTGCCTGAATACCCCGCTGACGATATAGGTGAGATCCCCGACCCGGACGCGCCGGCCTACAGGATAGCGTTTATGAAAAAGCGATTGCGATACCCCCTCGCTCAATACGATCGTATTCGGCGCCGACAACGCCGTCTTCCGTTCGCCATAGAGAAAATGAAAAGAGAAGAGATCGAAGAAATTCGGGTCCACCCAAAACCCCGATTGTTCCAGGTAAGGAACGGCCGCCGTGTCGTCCAGCGCCTTGACAATGCAGGGGCTGCGCTTGGCATCCAGCCTGCTCACGGCCACCACTTCCGGTATCTCCCTTTGCAGCAGACTCCCATAGGGAAAGGCCGTCGTCGGGGCCCTGCTCCCGTCTTTGAAAAGTGAAGTAACCCGGTAAATGTCCTTTGCGCCGTCAAAACCCTTGTCAAAGGCCCGCTCAGCCCTGAAAAAAAGAAACACGAGCGCACAACAGGCCAGCCCGATGGACAGCCCGGTAACCTGGATCAATGTGCTCGCCCTGCGCCCCAGGAGATTGCGTATGGCGGTTTTGAGATGGCTGGTGAACATACAGTAAACTACCGAATCCCCTGCAAATGGACAAAAACTTTCCCTACCTTTCATGGTATGAAAAAGACCATTGTATCCTTCCTCATTTGCACGGCGGCCACCCTCACTGCCTGCACCCAGAATATCCCCGCCAAATTGGATACCCTGCTCGACGCCTATGTAAAAGAATATAATTTCAACGGCACCGTACTCGTGGCCACAAAGGGCGCCGTGGTAGTCGAAAAAGGCTACGGCTATAAGAACAAAAGCACAAAAGCGCTCAACGATACCAATACCATCTTCCAGATCGGTTCGATCACCAAACAGTTTACCGCCGCCATCATCCTCCGGCTGTTGGAACAGCACAAACTCTCCCTGCAGGACAGCCTGACCAAATACATCCACGATTATCCAAACGGCAACAAGATCACCATCGAAAACCTGCTCACCCACACGGCAGGCATTTTCAACTACACCAACGACGCCGCATTCATGGTGAACGAGACCACACATCCCATCAGGCGCGACAGCCTCATCAACCGCTTCAAATACAAACCCCTCGACTTTCCCCCGGGCCAGAAATTCAGCTATAGCAATTCCGGCTACATCCTCCTGGGGTATATTATAGAAAAGGTCACCGGCCAATCCTATTTCCAGGTGGTCCGCGAGCAGATCTTCCAGCCCCTGCACATGGATCATACCGGCTTCGACTTCACCCATCTCAATAGCCCCGATAAGGCCATAGGCTATACCTCGCCCGAGTCCACGACCCCGGCTAACATCGTCGACTCCTCCGTCTCCTTTGCCGCCGGCGCCATTTATACCACGGTAGGCGACTTGTACAAATGGGACCGCGCACTCCTGGCCGGCACGATCATCAGCCCCGCTTCCCAGGAGAAAGCCTACACCCCGCATCTCGCCCAATACGGCTACGGCTGGATGATCGGTGTCGTCGACGGTAAAAGGGTCGTGGAACACGGAGGCGGCATAACAGGCTTCGTATCCGACATCCGGCGCATACCCGAAGACGAGACCTGCATCGTTATCCTCGATAACCAACCCAACGAAGCCAACCCCTCAAAAATAACCCAGGACATCGCCGCAATACTGAACGGCAAAGACATAAAATTGCCAAAAGCAAAAGTTGCCGCAACGCTCGACACAACCCTCCTGCACCAGTACGTCGGCCAGTACCAGATCTCGCCCACTTTCACCATCACCATTACCCTTGACAACGGCCATCTCTACGGCCAGGCCACCGGCCAGGGTAAGAGCGAACTATTCGCCGAAAAGAAAGACCTCTTCTTCCCGAAGATCATAGAAGCCGAGATCGAATTCGTAAGAGGAGCCGATGATAAAGTAGAAAAATTGATCCTGCACCAGAACGGGCAGAACGTCCCCGGTAAGCGGCTCTGATTATCTGCGCCGGCAAAGCCTGGAATGGATCCCGCCGGGCGAATAACCAAAAATCCGGATCGTAGAAACGACCCGGCGCGCAAAACTTCTCAATTATGAGAAAGTTATTTAGCCGACGCCCACCCTGCGAGCGCCGTCCGCAACTTTTTGTTCAACCAGCGGCAGATCCGCCGCTTGCGCAGGTCCAATACCATCCCCGTGACCCGCTCCTCAGCAACCATATGCCCCTGCAGGTCATAAAATCGCAGCGTCGCCTCGGAAGGCTTCGCGATAGTGCTGATGACTTCCCAATACCCATTCCGGGGTACCCAATTCTGTGCCATCGCCGGCGTTATGATGGCCGTCGATACCACTAGCAGGACGGCAATCGGTAAGGATAGTAGCTTTTTCATACCCTAAAACTAGCACCGGATCGATCGCGCCACCCCGCTTATCGCCCAACTGCGCCCCAGCAGATCTACACACGCATTTCCCGGCGACCGGCGTCTTCCATCGACGAAAATTGCATTTTCGTCGACCGTGAGCAACATCATTCTCTCACGGCTGTCTTTTTTAGATAACTTGCCCCACAGCAGATGGGCAGTACCGAACTCATGTATATCAACTTTCTTCGCAGGCTTTCCCGCCAGCGGCTGCTCATGCACCTGCTGTTCTGGATCGCCGTGACCATTTTTTGTTTTTTCGTATTCCGGGGCGGCCGGCCCATAGGACGGACCCTCCAGATCAACCTGGAATTCCTGCCCGGCCACATTCTTTTTGTCTATTTGCTCAACTATTTTCTCTTTCCCCGTTACGTGCTGAAAGGAAAACTGCTCCCCGCATTTGCCTGGTTCCTGCCCATACTCGCCCTTTCCGTATGCTATCTCCGCATCGCCGACATCTATATCGCCCACTATTCGGGCGCGACGAGCATATGGCATCACCAGGCCTTTCCGCGGGAGATCTACGCCCTTTTCAGCATCGGCTGGATGGCCGTGACCATCCGCCTCGTTAAAAAATGGTACGTGGACAAAGAGGTCCAACATAAGCTGGAAAAAGAAAAGCTGACCGTCGAGCTCCAGCTGCTCCGCTCCCAACTCCACCCCCACTTCCTTTTTAATACCCTCAACAGCCTCTACTCCATGACGCTGGAGCGCTCCAAAGAAGCGCCCGAAGCCGTCCTTCAGCTCTCCTCCCTGCTGCGTTATATCCTCTACGATTGCAATGCTCCCGTCGTCCCCCTCTGCCAGGAGATCAAAAGCATTCAGGACTATATAGCATTGGAAAAAATGCGCTTCGGAGCCCAGTTGGAGGTCAGCCTCTCTTTTACCGGCGATCTCGCCAACCGTACCATCGCCCCGCTGCTCTTCCTGCCCTTCGTAGAGAACAGCATCAAACACGGCATCAGCGAATCGCTCGACAAAAGCTGGGTGAGCCTGCACCTGCACGTGGAAGGCCCTGCGCTTTTCTTCAAGCTCATCAACAGCCACGACCCGGACGACACAGTGACGCCCGAACTCGACGACCACATCGCGCCCCCGCCCGGCCGGAGATCGCGGGCCAACCAGCATCCCTCCGGGCTCGGCCTGGTTAACGTTCAACGAAGACTGGACCTGCTCTACCCCGGACGCCATAGCCTCCTGCTGGTGCCCGAAGACGACACATTCATGGTTTCCTTAACACTAACATCCCCTACCTATGAACCTGAAATGCCTCTTGGTTGACGACGAACCGCCCGCATTAAAGATACTCAAGACCTACCTGGAAAATATGGATAACCTGGAGCTGGTGGGAACCTGCGCCAATGCCTTCGAAGCGATGCAAATGCTGAAGGACCATCCGGTGGATCTGCTTTTTCTCGATATCAAAATGCCCCGACTGCTGGGAACCGAATTCATCCGCACCCTCCGCAATCCGCCGAAAGTGATCTTCACTACGGCACATAAGGACTTCGCCCTCGAAGGCTTCGAACTCGACGCCATAGACTATCTGCTGAAACCCTTTTCCTTCGAACGCTTCGTCCGCGCCGTGAATAAGCTGACGTCAGCCAACGAACAGCCTGCCGGCGCCGGCGAACCAGCCACAGAACCACAAAACAGCGCCTTCCTCTATTTCAGGGTCGATAGGAAAATGGTAAAAGTGGAGCTACATGATATCTGCTATATAGAAAGTCTGAAAGACTATAGCCGCATCGTCCGCAAAAAAGACAAACCCCTGATCGTAAAGAAACCGATCAGCTCCATCGAACAACAACTCCCCGCCAATCGGTTCCTCCGCATCCATCGCTCGTTTATCATCGCCATCGACAAGATCACCGCCTTCACCCAAAACGATATCGAGATCGGCGACCAGGAGATCCCAATCGGAAAACTGTATAGGCATCAGTTGTCGAAGATCGGTCGCCGAAACGTTTAGCGGCCGCGATGGCCGCTGCGTATCTCCGCCAGCATCTCCAATATCCCTTCATCTTTCAAAATGGCCATCCCCGTCCTTTCGTCGGAGACGCCACTGCTGATCTTATAGCTGTACCAGGGAACACCCCCTTCCATCGTAGACGCAAAACAAACAAAGTCGACATGCGGATTGTCCTGCAACAAATCGGCGATTTCCACAATATGCGTACTCACCATGAACAAACTGCCGGGGATACCCGCAAGCGCATCGATCACCTGCAGCGAAGCATCACTAGCATCCTTCACATTCGTTCCCCGGAACAACTCGTCAAAGATCACCACCATCCGCCGTTTCTCGCGGATCTTCTGGATCACATCCTTCACCCGCCGCACCTCGGCATAAAAATGACTATAACCCTGACTGATACTGTCCGCCAGGTTGACCGTCGTGACAAGCCCATTAAAGACCGACGTCTCAAAAGAACGCGCCGGCACCGGAAAACCCACATGCGCCAAATAGACCGCCAACCCGAACGACTTCAAAAAGGTCGACTTCCCCGCCATATTGGCCCCGCTGATAAAACATAGATTGGCCGTCTCACCTATTGCATGATCATTGGCCACCGCATTGGCCACCAAAGGATGAAAAAGCCCCCGAACCTTCACTTCCATCTTCGTGCCTTCACAATATTGCGGCAGGCATAGATCGTATTGCCGCGCTGCCAGGCCGACCGCCTGACAGGCATCCCATTCATAAAGAAGATCCAGCAACTGCCGAAGTACGGCCTGACCCGCCTTCCGGAAAAAATGATCGCAACGCGCCAGGTCCATATACCCCAAAGGCCCCGAACCACCCGTCAGCAACATCTTCACCCGGTTGTCGGCGATGAGTTCTTCCACTCCCCGCAAGACACCTACCAGCCGCGCGGGCGAATCCCCCTCCTTCCACTCCGCAACCTGTTCAAACAAATGCCGTAAGAGACTCACCGTCGTTCGCACGCCATTGGTGACAATAAAATATTGTGGTGTTTGATTGATCTGGTTACGCGTAGCATACCACCACGCGCCCAGCCAACCACCGGGAAAGATGTCGATACCGCACCGAAGATAATGCTCGACCCGCTCCAGTTGTTCTTTTCCTATTTGCAGATCGATATCATTGTCGCGGAAAAACCTGATCGTATCCAAACGGGCCTCCAGCATCGGCCGGTTATTGCTCGGGTTCCTTAACATCCGCTCCAGGGCGTCTCCGCCCCCCGTCGTCTTCACCTTATTAAATAAGGCGAAAACCGGCCCCCTTCTACCCTGATCGAAAAGATCGAGATCCTTCCAGGTTTGTTTGTCAACCTCGAACCCAATAGCAGGTTCTTCACCGGCGATCTCAACCCTGTCCTTTCTGGATATTTTAGGTGGATGTTCTTTTGCCATGCTGCTGACCATATTAATAGGACGTGGACCTATACCGGAATGTTGCACCAAAAAAGATAAAAGATTCAAAAATCCGCCGCCGATTTACCTATATTGCCCCCAAAACTCAGCAAATTCGGATATGAGGATGCTATTTTCCGGCCTGCTGCTGGCCCTAACCTTGACTGCCAACGCCCAGCAACCGACCGACAGCTTGCTCGACCAGCTCACGCAGGCTATCGGCAAAGCGCCGGATTATGACTCGGTCAAGACCAAAAAGATCGACGCCCTGCGCGCATCCCTCCCCGCCGCCAACGACCAGACCATCCTCTTCCTCGGATACGAACGCCTTTACGACGAATACCGCATTTTCATCTACGATTCTGCCTACCAGTATGCCGGAAAGCTCCAGGAGATCGCTTACCGCCTCGGCGACTCCCATCTCATCACCCGCGCCAGACTGCGACTCTGTTTTATCCTCCTTTCCTCCGGCCTCTTCCGTGAGACTTACGATTCCCTCCAGGCTACCGATATCCGCCAGGAACCCGATTCCCTGAAAGCCCTTTACTACACCCTCCTGGGACGCTATTATTATGACCTGGCCAATTACGATTACGACGGCGCCCACCATTCCGTCACCTACGACCAAAAAGGCAACACCTATCTGGACTCGGCGCTAACCTATTACCCCGCAGGCTCCTTCGAAGCAGCCTATTACCACGGCCTCCTCGATTTTAAACGAAACAAGACCGACACCGCCGCCATATTTTTTCAACAGCTGCTCGCAGGGCGCCAACTCTCCGACCACGAACTGGCCCTCACCGCCTCCACCCTCAGCGGTATCTATGCCCAAAAAGGACCGGACCAGGCCGCAACCGACCTCCTCATCACCGCCGCCATCGCCGATATCCGATCCTCCACCAAAGAAACTTTCGCCATCTTTAACCTGGCAGCCTCCCTCTACAAAAAAGGCGACGTCCACCACGCCTCCCTCTGTATCGAGACCGCCATCGCCAACGCGGAATTCTACGGCGCCCGCCAACGTAAAGTGCAGCTTAGCAGTATCCTTTCCCTCATCGAAGGGGAGCGGATCAATGCCGTAGAAGCCCAACGCCGCCTCCTGATCCAATACGCCGCCGTCGTCACCGGCTTCCTCATCATCCTCGTCCTGCTCATCATCACCATCCGCCGCCAGGTGCAAAAATTGAAACGCGCGCAACAGTTGATCACCGAGGCCCATGCCGCCCAAAGCATCATCAACAGAAAACTGGAAGAAGCCAACAAAATAAAGGAGGAATATATCGGCTATTTCTTTAGCCTCGACTCAGAGTTCTTCGTCAAGCTCGAAAGACTGAAAAAAACCCTCGACCAAAAGGTCGCCGATCGCAAATTCGAGGATATCCGGTTTATTGTCAATAATATCCAGCTAAAAAAGGAAAAAGAAGAGCTCCTTCGCAGCTTCGATACCGTCTTCCTGCGCATCTTCCCCAATTTCGTCAGCAGGTTCAACGCCTTATTTAAGGAAGAAGACCAGGTACACCTCAAAGAGAACGAACTCCTCAACATCGACCTCCGCATCTTCGCCCTCATCCGGATGGGCATCAGCGACAACGAAAAGATCGCCCAGATCCTCGAATATTCGGTCAACACCATCTACGCATATAAAACACGCATCAAGAACAGATCCATCCTTCCCAACGACGAATTCGAGTCCCGCATCATGGAAATTCAAAGCATTTAACCTCGAAACGCGTCTATATTACGAAAATTCATATTCGTGTGTAAGTTTTTGTTTCACAAAAACTTACACACGCGCCGCCGCCGCCGGGCGGCAATATTTTCCATATTCTGCCTGTATAAATTGCGCTTAGCGGCTGCAGACGGTTTCTTTGATCCCACATTATCAATCTTGCCATATGCACCCCAAATCAAAACGATTTCTGCTTATTGCCGTTTTTGCCTGCCTCCTTCAATTGGCCGCAATAGCCCAGGTCCCGGTCGGTGTCCACGGAACCGTCCTGACCGATAAAGGCATACCCATCGCAGGCGCCTCCATCAGTATTTCCGGTTCGGACAAAGGCGCCATCTCCGACAGCAAGGGCGCTTTCACATTGACAGCCCCCGCCAACGCCTTCCTTATCATCACCTATGTCGGCTTCGATACGGCGAAGGTCAAACCACAATCCTTGGTGCAGATAAGCCTGCACCCGTCTACCTCTTCTCTCAATGACGTGATCGTCATCGGCTACGGCACCGCAAAACGAAAAGACCTCACCGGCTCATTGGCCGTAGTCACCGAGAAGGACTTTCAGGGCGGGACGATCACTACCCCCGAGCAGCTGATCGCCGGTAAGATAGCCGGCGTCTCCGTGACTTCAAACGGCGGCTCGCCCGGTTCGGGAAGCGTGATCCGCATCCGCGGGATCGTCTCCCTCAGCGCCAGCAACGATCCCCTGGTGGTGGTCGACGGCCTGCCCTTTAGCGGCAATACCATCCCCGGCGCCTCGAATGCCCTCGCCCTGGTGAACCCCAATGACATCGCCTCCTTCACCGTTCTCAAGGACGCCGCGGCAACGGCCATCTATGGTTCGCGCGCTTCCAACGGCGTCATCCTCATCACCACAAAAAAAGGCAGACCCGGAGCGCCCTCCTTTAGCTTCTCCAGCAATGTCTCCGCAGCCAAAATCATCAAGGACTATGACGTCATGTCCGCACCCGTGTTCCGCCAGTTCGTGGACTCGAACGCTATCGGCACCTACAACGGGCAACCCTTCTCCGCACTGCTGGGAAATTCCAACACCAACTGGCAGGATCAGATCTTCCAAACCGCGGTCAGCACGGATAACAACCTCAACGCGACCGGCTCCATCGGCAAGATCCCCTATCGTATTTCCGGCGGCTACCTCAACCAGGAGGGCATCGTAAAGACAGACAACCTTCAACGCTATAGCGGCAGCATCTCGCTGACCCCTCATTTCCTGCACGACGCCCTCAAAGTAGAGCTCAATCTCCATGGCGCTGTACTTCAGTCGCAGTTCGCCAATTCGGGCGCGGCCATCAGCTCGGCGATCTATTTTGATCCCACCCAGCCGGTGCACGCCAAGTCCCCCTTCGGCAATTTCTTCGAATGGTCAAGCACCGACCCGACCTCCGGTGTCGTCACCCTCAACAAACTGGCCCCCCGGAACCCCGTAGCCCTGCTGGACCAATATAACAACCATGCCACCGTCCAGCGCAGCTTTGGCAACCTGGCCCTCGATTACGCCTTGCCCTGGGTCCCCGGCCTCCACGCCAACCTCAACCTCGGCTATGATGTTGCCCATGGTAACGGTATCGTGCAGGTGCCGGCCTACGCCGCCCAGAACTACCTGGACAGCGGCCAGAACAACGTCTACAAGGGGACGATGCAAAACGTCGTCGGGGAATTTTACCTCAGCTACCAAAAAGACCTCAAATCCATCAAAAGCAATATCAACCTGACAGCGGGTTACGGTTATTATAATAACCTGTCTACCAATTGGAACTACTATGACTACCGCGCAAACGGTGACACCATACCCGGAACCAAACCACCTTTCCCGACAAGCCCGCTGGAAAATACCCTGATCTCCTACTACGGCCGCCTCATCTATACTTTCAATTCCAAATATATTCTCTCCGGTTCTATCCGTGACGATGGCTCATCCCGGTTTGCTCCATCCAATCGTTGGGGTATATTCCCCGCCGGCGCCTTCACCTGGCGGCTCGGACAGGAAAATTTCCTGAAATACTCCCCCGTGGTGTCAAACATGAACCTCCGCGTGAGCTATGGCATCACCGGCAACCAGGACGGTATCTATCAATATCCCTACCAGGCCGTCTACGGGATCAGCAACAATTCCTCCGAATTCCAATTTGGCAATACCAATTACAACATGGCCTCACCCGCCGCCTACGACGCCAATATCAAATGGGAACAGACTGCTACCTGGAACGGGGGTATCGATTACGGGTTCCTCAACAACCGCATCTGGGGCGCCATCGATCTATATTACAAAAAGACCACCAACCTGCTGAACACCGTGCCCGTACCCGCCGGGTCCAATTTTAGCAGCTACCTGCTGGTCAACGTCGGCGACATGACCAATAAGGGGGCCGAGTTCGCGATCGGCGCCAGCCCCATTCGCAGCAGGGACTGGAATTGGAATGTGAATTTTAATATCGCCTACAACACGAATAAGATCACGAAACTGACCGCAACCAATGATACCACTTATGTTGGCGCGGTACAGAGCAACGGCGTCCAGATAAACTCCGTCGGCTACAGCGCCCTCTCCTTTTACGTCTACCACCAGGAATACAACAAGAACGGTAAGCCCATCGAAGGGGTCTACGAAGACGTGAACGGCGACGGTGTCATCGACAACCGTGACCTCTACCATTACAAATCCCCCTTCCCGCCCTATATCCTGGGGTTCAGCACGGACCTCAATTACAAAAAGTTCACGATCAGCACGGTCCTCCGCGCCAACATCGGCAACTACATGTACAATGGCCTGGCCACCGCCGCTACAAAAGCCAATGTATTCAACCCCCTGGGCTATCTCGCCAATACCCTCAACGAGGTCCGCACCACGGGCTTCACCTACAGCAATACCCAATCCGATTACTACGTGCAAAATGCCAGTTTCTTAAAAATGGATAACCTGGGGCTCTCCTATAACGCAGGCCACGTATTCCATAACGACGCCAACCTGCGTATCAGCGCCAATTGCCAGAACGTGTTCACCATCACCAATTACAAAGGACAAGACCCCGAGCTGTACGGCGGTATCGACAATTCCTTCTATCCCCGGCCCAGGACCTATACCCTTGGCTTTAACCTCCAATTCTAACGATTTAACGAAACGAATATGAAAAAGACATCCTTATACTTCGGCATCCTGGGGCTCTTGCTGTCCGGCGCGCTGTCGTCCTGCACAAAGAACCTGAACCGGGAACCTCCGAATACCAATACCGCCGATATCCAATACGCCACCGCGGCCGGATACAAACAGGTGCTGGCAAAGGTCTATGGCAGTTATGCGCTGATCAGCAGCCAGGGAACGGGCGCCAGCGATATCAACGTCACCGGCATCTCCGACGTCGGCGAGACGGATTTTATCCGCCTGCTCTTCAACATGCAGGAATTGACGACCGACAACGCCATCTGCGCGTGGGACGACACCTATCTGCAGCCCCTGCATAACCTCAACATCGTCTCCAATAACATCTACGTGGCCGCCATGTACGACCGCTGCTTCTTCCAGATCACCGTCGCCAACGACTTCATCCGCCAGTCGACACCCGCAGCAGTTGCCGCCCGGGGCATCACCGGCACGGATGCGCAGAACATCGCCCACTACCGGGCAGAAGCACGTTTCCTGAGGGCCTATCAGTATTACAACCTGATGGACCTGTTCGGCAACCCGGCTTTCGTCACAGAGAACGACCCCGTCGGCGACTATATCCCCAAACAGATCAAAAGCGCCGATCTCTTCAACTACATCGTATCCGAGCTCAAAGGCGCCGACAGCAACCTCGTAGCGCCAATGCAAAATGAGTACGCCCGCGTGGACCAGGCCGCTGAATGGGCCCTCCTGGCCCGCATGTACCTCAATGCCGACACTTATCTGGGCAGCGGGAACGATCACTATACCGATGCCATCACCTATGCGTCGAAGGTCATCAACGCCGGTTACACGCTCTCGCCAAGTTTCAGGAACCTCTTTGCCAGCGACAACAATACCAACAATACCGAGATCATCCTGCCCATACCCTATAACGCCACGACCGCACAAAACTACGGTGGCAGCACCTTCCTCATCTGCTCAGCACATAACACCGATCCCACCGATGACGCCGCCTTCGGCATCCCCGGCGGCGGCTGGCTCGGTAACCGCAGCACGGGTCCCCTTCCCACCGTATTCGGCGATTATAGCGGCAATACCGACCACCGCGCGCTCTTCGGCCCAGGCACCGAGGCCATCAATTCCGTCCTGGACTTCACGCAGGGCATAGAAGTGTATAAGTTTACCAATGTAACGTCCACCGGCACTACTCCCTACTCACCAAACGGCGTGCTCTGCAGCACGGCCTTTCCACTCTTCCGGCTCGCCGAGATGTACCTGGTCTATATCGAGGCCCAGTCGCGCGGCGGAAGCGGCGGCGATGCCGCCACGGCGCTCAACTATTTTAATGCACTCCGAACGAGGGCCTATGGAAATACAAGCGGTAACGTCAGCAGCTATGTGCTGACAGATATCCTCAACGAACGGCAGAAAGAATTGTACTGGGAGTGCTTCCGCCGAACCGACCTGATCCGCTACGGAATGTTCACCGGTTCCAACTACGTCTGGCCCTGGAAGGGCGGCGTGCAAGCCGGAACAGGCGTCGATTCTCACCTGAACCTGCTTCCCCTGCCGGCAACTGAAATAAACGCAAACCCCAACCTGATCCAGAACCCGGGGTATTGATCAAAAACATTCAAAATACGATTATGCGCAACCTGCTATATATTTCTCTCCTGCTGCTCGTTTTTTCCTGTAAAAAACAAGGCGCCATGCTAACGGTGAATCCCAATACGGCCTTCTCCGCTTCCATACAGGCGAACACGGACAGCGTCGGCCTGGCGCCGGCAAATGACAACGACTCCGTTCTCACGATCTCCTGGCCGGCCGTCAACTACAGTTCAAACGTGGCCGCCACTTATACCCTGGAGCTCGACAGCGTGGGCGATACCACCGGCGCCAAAGCCTGGGCCAATGCCACGCAATATGTGGCCGGCGCCAATGTGCTCAACTTTTCGTTCGCCGGAAAAGACCTCAACAACCTCGTACAGACGCTCGGCTTTTTCAGCTCCACGAAACTGGTCTTTCGCGTCCTGTCGAACATCACCCAGTACAACGGGTCGGCATCCACGATCCCCACCATCTATTCGTCAGCTATCACTGTCATCGTTACCCCATATCTGATCAATCTCTTCGTGCCTGGCGCCTACCAGGGCTGGAACCCGGCCACAGCCCCTACCATCAATCCCGTACCCGGTTACGCGGGCATCTTTGAAGGGTACGTGAACATCGCCGGCACGGGCAACCAGGGTTTCAAGTACACCAACGCGCCAGACTGGAACCATATCAACTATGGCGACCCCAGCGGTGAGGTCGGGAGCGGTTCACTCACCACGAATGGCAACGCAGGCGGCCTGTCCGTAGCCAACGGCGGCTATTATGAGGTCTCCGCCAACTTAAACAACCTCACCTGGTCGACGACGGAAACCACCTGGGGCATCATCGGCGACGCCACCCCTGGCGGCTGGAACACCGACACCCAACTCACCTACGACGCGACCAACCAGGTCTGGACGGCCACCGTCCCCATGCTGGCGGCCGGCTCCTTTAAATTCCGCGCCAACGACGCCTGGGTCATCGACTTCGGCATCGACGCCAACGGCAACCTCCAGTATGCCGACAACCCGCTGTTCACGTATAATCCGAATCTCAACAACCTCACCGTGCCGTCCAACGGAACATACGTGATCACGCTTGACCTGCACGTGTCGCAGAAGTATACGTACAGCGCCGTCAAGCAATAAACGCTATGAAAATGAATCTCCTCTATATGATCTTGTGCTTGCTGCTGGCCTGTAGCAAGCATTCCGCACCCTCTCCTCCTGTTACGCCGCCGCCGGACACGACAACGACGGTCACCGCCGATACGATAGCCGCGCAATACGGAACGCCATTCACAGGTGTCCCCGACCCGCGCGACGTCAGCATCTACCAGGTCAATATCCGCGCTTTTAGCAGCACCCACAATTTACAGGGCGTCAGCAGTCGGCTCGATCAGATCCAGGCGCTGGGCGTAAACACGATCTACCTGATGCCCGTCTACCCCGTCGGAACGCTGAAATCCGTCAATTCCCCCTATTGTATCCGCAATTTCGATTCGGTTGGAACGGAGTATGGGTCTTTGAACGACCTGCGTGCCGTGGTAGATGGGGCGCATTCCAGGAACATGGCCGTGATCCTGGACTTCGTCGTCAACCAGACCTCCTGGGACCACCCCTGGATCACGCAGCATCCTGACTGGTATGTACGCGATGCCAATGGCAATATCGAACAGTTGTCCACTTATACCGACGTCGCCGCCCTGAACTTTACCAGCACGGCCATGCGTTCGTCCATCATCAATTCGATGCGCAACTGGGTATACAAGGCCAATATCGACGGCTTCCGATGCGACTTTGCCGATAACCCGCCCATCGACTTCTGGCAGCAGGCCATCGATACGCTGCGGAACATCACTACGCATAAACTGCTGATGCTGGCGGAAGGCACACGATCCACCAATTATAACGCAGGCTTCGATTATAATTTCGGCTTCACCTTTTACGGGGATCTCAAGCCGATCATCAACGGCAGTTCCGTCACCCTCATCGACAACGCCAATGCCTCCGAATACGTGGGCACGACCGGCACAAACCAGATCGTCCGTTATCTTACCAACCATGACGTGGATGGCTCCGACGGAGCGCCCGTGACCCTGCTCGGCGGCATACCCGGTTCCACAGCCGCCTTTGTAGTGGTCGCCTATATGAAGGGAGTGCCTTTTATATACAATGGAACGGAAGTAGCCTTTCCAACCGCCATCGTCTTCCCCTTTACCACGGTGACCATCGATTGGACGATCAACCCCGCAGTGACGGCTGCCTATGAGCAGATCATAGCCCTGCGTAACAACAGCACGGCCATCCGCCGGGGTGACCTGGTATCTTATGACAACAACGATGTCTGCGCCTTTACAAAAACGGCTCCCGGCGATACCGTCTTTGTGATGGTCAACCTGCGGGATACCGCTTTTTCGTATACGCTCCCGGCCGCGGTCCAAAATACATCCTGGGCCGACGCCTACGATAACAGTGCACAATCGCTCAGCACGCAGTTCGCCCTCCCGGCATATGGTTACCGCGTGCTGCGCAAGCAATAGTAGTTTACGTGGTCCGGTGTCTTGTGATCAACCGAAAAGTGAGGTTCACCCTTGGTGTCCTCACTTTTTTCATTTTTGGCAGACTATGCAGCCAATGCGTCTGCGTCGCCCCCCGCATGACCAGCAGGCTGCCCGCCGTCAGCGATACTTCTACCTGCTCCTTGCTCCTCTTATGTCTCAGCAAAAATCTCCTTTCGGCGCCAAAGCTCAACGAAGCGATCGACCCTTGAGGCGCCAGTTCCTTCTCGTCATCGCTATGCCAGGCCATGCCCTCATCACCATCGTGATAGAGATTCAACAGACAACTATTATACTGGGCTCCCGTCAGGCGTTCCGTGATGGCCTTTAGTTCGAGCAGGTCCTTCGTCCAGGGCAATGCCTGCCGTATCATATTGCTATACGCATAGGTATAATCGCTGTCGCCATACCAGGCCACCTTCCGCTTGGTGATGATATGCCGGCCAAAGATCACGGCCTCATCGTTGCGCCATTCGATCTGTTGCAGCAACCGGTCCAGGTAATGGCCCGCCTCGGCCGGCTCCAGGACCTGACCATAGTAATCTGCGACCCCATCAATAGGTAAAAGATTGATCATGGCCCAAAACTAGCCCATCGGGGCGCAACAACAAACCCGAAAATTGCGCTGTTTGATCACATTTTTGGCGCGTTTTATCACATTTGGCCCCAGTCAAAAACGGGATCAGCTAATCTTGTACAAACACACTATATGAAGCGCATCCTTTTCTTCCCACTCCTGCTGATTCTCTTCGCCTCCTGTGGCCAGACATCCGACAAAGACGTGGTCATCGGAACGAATCTCGACCTCTACTCAAAAATTCTCCACGAACAACGAAAGCTCCTCGTCTACCTGCCATCCAGCTATTACGATACTTACTTTTATAGAAGACATTATCCCGTGGTCTATGTATTGGATGGGGACAGCCATTTCTTCAACCTGGCAGCCATGGTCAAGCAGATGAGCGAAAACGCCGCCGGTCTTCAATTCCCGGAGATGATCGTCGTGGCGATCCAAAATACCGACCGCAATCGGGACCTTACACCTACCCGCGACACTACAGAGCATAGGATGGGCCCGCCCAATCAAAACCATAGCGGCGGCGGCGAACAATTCCTGTCTTTCATCAGCGGCGAATTGATCCCCCATATTGACTCGCTTTATGCCACAACGCCTTATCGCGTTTTTATCGGCCATTCTCTTGGCGGCCTCACGGTCGTCAACGCATTAATACATCACAAAGACATGTTCAATGCTTATCTCGCCATCGACCCCAGCATGATGTGGGATCGGTTCCGGCTCCTCCACGAAGCCCAGGCACTCCTGCCGGCCACCGATTACAGCGGGCGCTCACTCTTCATGGCAACGGCCAATAGCCTGCAGAATGGTCTCGATACCATCGGCGTCATGCGCGACACCGTTTGGCCGGCGGGCGGCAGCGGCGGGTCGGCGGGCGACAGCAGCAGGTCATCCACCGACATGGCGAGCCTCCTGCACTTCCACATGCAGTCCATGTTCCGTTTGCGCAATGCGCTGTCGGCCGCTTCCGCCGCCAACCACCTTAACTTCCGTTGGAAATATTATCCCGAGTACACCCACCAGACCGTGCCCCTACCCGCCGAATACGACGGCCTGCGCTCCCTGTTTGACTTTTATTATCTCGACTTCCCCTCCGAGGCTTTTTTCCAGCCGGACTACCAGGCCGACACGCTCCTCGCCGAACACTTCGCCCGGGTCAGTCATCGCATGGGCTACACCGTTTGTCCACCCGAGGACTTCGTCAACAACCTGGGTTATGGTCTTTTGCAGGGCCATCAATTCGATCGCGCCTTCTACTTCTTCGACCTCAACATCCACAACTATCCCAACAGCTTCAATGTATATGACTCTATGGGCGACCTCTACCTCGTCCGCAACGACAAAGCCCGCGCCGCCGGCATGTTCAAAAAATGCCTCGCCCTCTGCGAAAACCCCGACACCCGAAAAAAGCTCGACGCCCTTCAAAAACCGTGAAAAACACCTTTCAAAGTTTTTTTTCCTGCCTTTTCAACCACGCTATTTGTTTTTCCGTATCTGGCACGTGCAGTCCCCTCACCCTGCTGATATGCTGGATAAGCTCGTTTGTTTTGTAGCCGGCTTTCAATAACAGGCAGCCGGCTATTATCGATGAACGTCCGATACCCATGCGGCAATGGACAACAATACTATTGCCCGCATCTATCCTTTCCTCCAGCCGACCAATAAAATTACGGAAGTTCTTGTTTTTCCTAGGTGCGCTCCTATCAGGTATAGGAAAATTGATATATTCAATATCGTATTTGGAGCATAGATCCGCTTGTTTTCCGAGTCCAAGTTCTGCGATCTCATCTTGCTCAAGCAGCGACACCATTACTTGAACATCCTGCAGTTTTAGGCCAACAATTTCGCCTTCAAGCCAGTCCTGACCTCTTGGCCTTGCCATAATACCAAGTCTGGCCGAATTACTAAATTCATGAAGCCAATAAATTTTTATAGCCATAGATTTGAATTCTCTCGATTTCATTTACCGAATAGGGCCCTGGTTACTAATATACGTTCAAATCGGTAAACTGTCACCTGCCGATCCCCGTTTTTACCTCTGAAACCATTTGCCGTTCCTACGAAAGCACTTGTCCATTTTCTTCTGAAAAACCTCCGACTAGCCTTGGAGGTTTTTTCGTTTGGCAACCCGCCCCCCAAGGACAGGGATTTGACCACCGAACGGCATTCTACTCGATCTGGTAGTCGATTCCAATCGGAACTGTATGAAGCATGGTTACGCCTTAGCCAGGCGGCCGCGCCGCCCTCGCATTCAGGGCCCGTATCTGCATCCAGGTAAATTTGCCTGCCGGTAAGGGAATCCCTTCCGGTCCGACAAGTGTCGCTCCCAATCGACAGGGGATTGATGTTAGGGGGCTCGGCATTTCGGATCGAAAACGATAGCAAGAAGTAGATAAATAGATGGATCATTGTTTCGGCACAAAAGATAACGGGAATTATTGGGGTTTGCAAGGGTGCAAACAAGCACGCAGGCCACAACGGTAGACTTCATGTCTTAAAAGACCCTAAACACTTAAAACATAACATCTTCTAACGAAAATCGATGTGTTTGGGATAATGGTAAAGCCTTTAAGTTGTCTATGTTCATGGGTGTAGCGGTCGTAGCTTTGTATCAACAAAAGAAATTCAAACCATGAAAGCCCTTATTAAACAATTATTTTTCGACAGAGAAATTGTGGAAGCTATAAAAGCAACAAAGGCCGCTCGCGAAATCGCGTATATTCAGCTTATAAGCGGTAGAATAACGATGAAGGAATATGTCGCCATTGATAAAGCGCTCGACAAATAAGGAAAGAGTTTTTGTACAAAGCCATATCGGGAAATCCGAGCAAGAAGTGAAAAGAGAGTTGCTGCATCCTCAAACAGCATAAGATCAAATTGCCGACGTCGCGGGGAAAACCTACCTTGTATGGGTAACCCACAACTTATACCAAATGATCAGGACGCTCACTACCACCCTCCTGGCCTTTACACTCGCCACAGGCTTTGGCCAATCTTTTCCCAGCTTCGAGAAGAAAGAGCTGCTGAATGGCAACGACACGCTCCGCTACCGCATCCAGTACCCCCTGAGCTATGACGCGGCGAAAAAGTATCCTCTCATCGTTGTCATGCATGGGTCCGGAGAACGGGGCTACGACAATGAAGCACAACTGCATTGGGGTGGCGACCTGTTTGCCGACTCGGGCGTCAGGACAAAATATCCGGCGATCGTAGTCTTCCCGCAATGCGGCGCCGCGGATACCTGGAGCCTGCTGACCTATAACCCCAGTGATTCCCTCCGTTTCCATATGCGATCCGACTCGGCTCCGACTCGCCCGATGGGGCTCGTGCTGCAGCTGCTCGATGAGCTTGCCGCCGGCGGGCACGTGAACACCAAACGCATCTATGTCGGCGGCCTTTCCATGGGCGGCATGGGAACCTTCGAATTATTGTGGCGCAAGCCGGGCTTCTTTGCAGCAGCATTTCCGATCTGCGGCGCGGGTGATCCTGCCAAGGTGACCACCTATGCCCGCAAATTCCCGATCTGGGTCTTTCATGGCGGCGCGGACCCTGTAGTACCGGTAGGCAATTCGCGATTGATGGTTGAAGCATTAAAGGCAGCCAAGGCAAAAGTGACTTATACCGAATACCCCGGGGTCGGCCATGACAGTTGGAAGAAAGCCTTTTCCGAGCCGAACCTACTGCCCTGGTTGTTTAAGCAGCATCGCTGATAGGCAATCTTCGAAACCAAAGTGTTGGGCGTGTCGACTTAAGAAGCGATAAAGCAATTTAGATGGTCAAATACACTAGATATGACTGTTTCAAATTTCGACAATTTGAAGGCGTTTATAGTTGAACTAATTGGGGTACACAAAAATGAGGTAACCCTTGATTCGCGGCTATATGAAGACCTCGGGGTATATGGTGACGATGCGACCGAATTGCTAGTTAAGTATGGAAAACAATTTAACGTCGATGTTTCGAAATTTATGGCGGCTGATTATTTTAAGGGCGAAGGTATAGACTTGATCGGAGGTTTAATCCGGCTTATTTCGGGTAAACGACTGAGTGAATTGAAAGTGTTAACCGTCAAAGACCTTGAAAAAGGCATAGTTGCCGGAAGGCTCGACGAAGAAGTAATTGCGGGCGCCATTAATAATACTTGACTCGAAAAGGACAAACGGCAAATGCAGAAAGCAGTAAATGTATCATGACCTAAAACGCAACACACCGATGATCAAGGAGCCGCTTACCATAAGCAAGACCGATCCCCGGGTAATCGCCGCCCGCGAAGCCGAAAAACAACTCTTCGACAACTACGGTTTGCAGGCGAAAGATCATTACATCTTTTTGCCCGAACAAGGCATCCGCGTCCGCGTATCGGAGATCGGCACCGGCAAACCCATCGTCATCGTCCCCGGCAATACCGGCGATGCCTTCCCCCTGGCTTCCCTGCTCGCAACATTCAAAGGCCGGCGCATCATAGCGATCAACCGCCCGGGCGGCGGCCTAAGCGAAGGCATGGATCATAACAGCGTCGATATTCGCCAGTTCGCAGTAGCAACGCTCCACGCGGTACTGCAAGCCTTCAACCTTGAGGCCGTCGACATAGTCGCCCATTCCATGGGCGCCCACTGGAGCCTATGGCTGGCCATGGACCGACCTCATTCCCTTCGAAGCCTGACCCTGCTGGGCAATCCCGGTAACGTGCTGCTAGGCCGGCCGCCGCTGGTGCTTAGGTTGATGAGCAGACGGCCCCTCAACAAATTGATCTTCCGCTTGCTCATGGCTTCCAATAAAGACAAAGCGCTCCAATCACTAAAATTCATGGGGCACAACGAAGTGACCCTGGCCCGGCTTCCTCCCTCGCTCGGCGACTGCTATTATTATTTCCGACATCTGCCCCACTATCGTATCTCCGCTATCAGCCTGATGGAAAATGCCGCTCCGACAATCGATGAAGGTCAACTCAGCAAGGTGACACAGCCCACGTTGTTTCTACTGGGTACAAAAGACAACTTCGCTTCGATCGCAACAGGCCAGCGGATCGCCACGGCCCTTCCCGATTGCAGCTTCCATCCCATCACCGATGCCGGGCACCTGCCTTGGCTGGAAGACCCCGAAGCATGCGGTCGCCTGATTATGGATTTTCTTGAAAAATGACCTTTACCCGGCCCACAAAGACGAGGCCCGCGCCGCCGGCATGTTCAAAAAAATGCCTTGCCCTCCGCGAAAATCCCGACACACGCAAAAAACTCGACGATCTTCAAAAGCTCTGACCGCCGTCCGCGCCAGGGTTCGACTCCCCTACGCGGTACACAAGCCCCGATCCCACAATCGGGGCTTTTCTATTTAGGTCATTTTCACCGCGTTGCGCCGTATACCCTGCTAATCCTTTTACTTTTAGCATTCGGCTGTGCCGTCCTGATTATATTATGATAAGTCAACCTTAGCCTTTGAATATGTTGCCGGAGAGGATGCTATACATATTCACAAGTGTTCGATTCCCGAACAGGGTTACTATCTTCTTTAGCCTTTGGACTCACAGGTTTGCATATTCTCAGCCTGACTTACTTGGCCAAATTACTTCATAACTTTCTCCACAATTAAAGACGCCATGGATCAATTGAAGAGTTGCGGGATTTTGAAAAAAGTGGTCTCTTTGCGTTGATCGAATTCCAACATTTTGCCATGGCCCTTTCGCAATTTGCTGGAATCAGCGAGCAAGAAATTCAGCATGCCCAGCAATTTTGGAATATCAAGAACTTTACAAAAGGTGAATTCTACAATGTCCAACACACTATCTGCCGCCACCTGGGATTCATTACCAATGGGTTTTCCGCTCCTATATTACAGACGACAACGGAGAAGAAAAGAATACATTTTTCTTCTCAGCCAACCAATTCGTCGTCACTTTCAAAAGCTTTATCAACCAAGTTCCATCTGCCTACCATACTCGGGCCATGGCCGATGCCACCGTCGTTTGCATAACCCTCGACAACTTGCTCAAACTCTATAAAACCTCACATGCCTGGGAACATTTCGGCAGACTGCTGGCCCAGGAGGCCTTTAACGTAGCTATTGACAGGGCGGAGGGCTTTCTCTTCAAAACACCGGAAGAACGCTACATAGAACTCTTATCAAAGCATCCAGGGTTGATCCAGGAAATTCCGCTGTATCATATTTCCTCCTATTTAGGCATCCAGGGTCCCTCCCTCAGCCGCCTCCGCAAAAGAATCTCCCGGCGTTAAAAGTAGACCAGCAAAAGCCCCACAACCCGTTGCTATTCATCGGCGCAAAAAAGATAGCATCATACCATGTACGGCCAGCAAGGATAGTTGTAAGTAGCCAACTATGTATTCGAATGGTTCAAGAGATCTACGGCTCCCTTCGGACCACCGAATTCATTTGGTTTCTTACCCTGCTGATTCGTTCATATACGATCTTACGCATACGATTGACAACACCCAAGGGCCGGTGCTCCGCTATGGCATGCCAAACGTTGAAGGAAAGTGTTTCACCCAGCCGATTTAATTCCTCCGTATCAAAATCCTGTTTCGGTATGATCAACCGGGCGACTTCGTAAAATGGAGCCACCGACTCCGTCCATTCGTGCGTGCAATCCTCCACGCTAAGATCCTCCGAGACCTTTGGCTGTATCATAAAGCTTAATACAACATCCTCCTTACTTAGGGTATTTTTCATGACCTCACGCAAAAAATCGTCACCCGGATGATGTGGCATCGGGCCCTTCACGTCGGAAAGCGGCTTAATAGAAAACTTAACGGACTGACGATTCTCCCCTACGCCATGTTGAAAGGCCGATGCCGAGAAATACTGAACTTGAAACGGATTAGCAATTTTACTGCTGGTCATTTCCGCCAGCAGCACCGTACTCCGCAAACCCAAGGTAGCAGGTATCGCCAATTTTGAAAAAAAGTTTCCCCCAGCTTTTTGGAAGAGAGTTAAATAGGTCTGAGGGTCATTGACAAAAAATGTCGGTTTATTGATCATCACAAAATCCTGTGTCCTGGCATCTTTATCGGTATCCAGCAACTTTTCTCCCGGGACGTCCAGCACCTTGACAGCCAACCCGCGGACATCACCATGGCTATCCGACAGTTGCTTAGGCTCCCCGGATCCGTTTGAAAAACGAACAATGGCCTCATATTTTTTGCCCGGAACAAAAATACCCTTGGCCAGGTTTTCAGGGATATCATCATTCACTTGTAAAGCAGCACGCATACATCCGGTAGCTTTAATGTGCACATCCCGTCTGGCATTACCCTCCGAATACTGGGTCCGTATATTGTGCTCCAATAAATCGGCAATTTGTATTGTCAGTTGCGCTTCGTCTGGGGAAGCATGCTCCCCCAATGCTTCATCAATAAAGGGATAGACAATTTCCACTGGTTTTGACTGGTCAAAATTTTCATTCATGGTCATATATTTTTTGATGTTAAAATCCGGCACCACCAGGTTTAACCGCCACCCCCCTTGTCATACTGTAATAACGCATCGGCACAAGCCACCGCATGTTCCGGAATAGAAGCCTCTTCTTCCATAGGCAGCAACAGCAGGGTGGCGTTGAAAGCCACCATGGCCAAAGCGGCGATCCTGAACACAATAAGCACCGGCAGAAAATTGGCCAGCAGCCCCCATAAAGCGCTGGACAGCGCAAGACAACCCTGAAAGACCGTTACATTGACGGCCAGGAAACGTCCTTTAAAAGCGGACGGTGAATGCACCTGTGCCAGTATATTCAAGGTCGACGTTGCGCAAATCCAACCCGTGCCGGCAATAAACAGGATCAGATCGAGCATATGTGCGTTAGCCGTCAGCGTTAACGCCAACATGCAACAGGCCAGCAGTACACAGCTTACAAATACGAGCTGTGATGCGCGAAACACTTTGGCCAGGCGACCATAGAAATAACTGCCCACCAATGCACCGGCACCCAGGTTCACCCAAAGCCAGGTATAGGCCCCGCTGCTTTGTCCCCATTCGTACTTCGATAACCTTGGGAGCAAAGCGAAAATAATACTTACAAAAGCGGTAAATCCTACCGTCCGGATAAGCAAGTGGCCAAAAGGGCGGGATGCGCGAACGGCCCGCAATCCCTCCAGTGCATTCTTTCGGAAACTAAATGGATGAGCGGTCGCTGGGTTGTTCTTCCAGCGGTAGATGCCAAACATGAGCACCAGGAAGGAAGCCGCGTTGAAAAGGAAGACAAATTTAATGCCGGCAGCCACCAGGAGAACACCACCCAGTGCAGGTCCTATGGCCCTCGCCAGGTTAAAGCTCACCCCATTCAAGGCAATAGCCGCTTTCAACTGACCCGGGCTAACCACTTCCGGCGTAATGGCCTGCCAAACCGGTGTTGTAAGAGCGGACCCTATCCCTACCATAAAGGTAAATACCAGCAGCAACTGCAAATTCAGCCAATTCATGACCGTTACGGCAGCCAGCAATGACACCACCACGAACATAAATCCCTGCAGCCCCAGGAGCAACAACCGACGGTCCGTCTGATCGGATAGCACACCGGCCGGATAGCTGCAAACAAAGGCCGGAAGGGAAGACGCCGTCTGGATCAGAGAGATCACCAGCGGAGAGGCGGACATAGTCGCGGCCACCCAACTGACGCCGACATTCTGCATCCAGGTACCGACATTGGATACGAAAGCGCAAATCCATAGCGTCCGAAACAGCCGCTCCCGGAAGGGGGCGAATGAAGTACTCGAAAAATTCATAGCTGTTTTCTAAAATCTGAAAAACTGATTCCCGCCCCGGTCTTGAAATATTTGCTGAAATGGGCAAGGTCATCGAATCCCAGCAAATAAGCTGTTTGCTTCATGTTCAATCCGAAATAACTGGCCTGTCGCTTGGCCTCCGACACGATACGCTGCCGGATATGATGGCTGGCCGGCTGGCCCGTTGCGCGCTTGACAATCTCGTTGAGATAGCTGGGCGTTATCGACAATTCGACCGCGTAGTCCGATACCAACTTCTTCGTCTTATAATCCTTTCGGACCAAGGAAAAGAAACGTCCCAGCGTCTCCGCTTTGGTCGTTACCCTCACCAGGCTTTTTTCTTTGCTGCAATCCAATAGGTAGATCAGCAATATCTTCAGGAAACCCGTGAGCAATTCAAAGCGCTTCAGCGAATGCCTGTCAAACTCATCCGCTAGTTTACGAAAAACTTCCTCTATATCCCGTACCGCCTCATCTCCCATCCCCTCCAGCAGATCGTAGGGAAAAGCATGAAAAATATTCGTTTTATAAAGGAGGTCTGCCGCATTCATCCCGTCCACAGCATCGGAATCGAAGAACACCATGTACCCTTCTGTATTGGACTTCAAAGACAGTTGGTGCTGGCTACCGGGAGCTATGCAGTATAGCATATTGGTTACTTCATACCTGGTCCTGTCGATACAATGGACGAGATCGCCCTGCCTGATCCAGACAATCATGAACTGCCTGCGGATATGTAACCTCCTGAGCTCGCTTTCTTGGTTGTTAAACAGCCAACCGGCGGTTCTGATCTCGAGATCGGTGGAAGGGTTAGTCATGGTTCGAATTGGTTAAGGATGCATACAGGAAGTCAAGTTCCATGCCGATATTAATAAACTATAAATCAATACATTGCAGAGTAAAAAAATATCCGCTTAGCGAAATGTCGCCAATTGTGTGAATTAGAGAACGGGCGATGGAAGAATGTAGCTATTTTCGAAGTGAATAGGATTAGGCTTATGAATTCCTCTATCAAAACAGCATCCGCCAGCGCGGAAAAAGAAAATTCACTGCTGCTATCCTTTAGCAACGACCTGGCTACTGTTAGAAGTCAGGACGAACTCAAGGTCGTGATCCAGCGTTATTTCTATACGCATTTTGAACTTAATGAATACATCATCACAATAAGGAACGACGATGGACTGACCTATCGGCACTTCCTCCATGACCTGCAAGGGCCTCCACCCCAGGATGAAGGATTCAGGATCATCACCGGCCCAAGCATGCCGCGCGATGGGGCGATGACGGGTGCCGTACTCCTATCCGATGAGCCTCTGATCTTTGATATAGCTGACGTCAAAAAAGGTAAATTCTCTTTCCCAAGTGAATCCTTTTGGCGCAAAGCAGGTGCCACTCAAATCCGGGGCATGCGTCTAAAGGTTGCCGGCGAGGACATAGGTATCATCTGGACCCAGCCCGGTCGCATCAATAACCAACTCCTCATGGGGTTGTCCGCTCAAATTGCCATTGCCATCTCCAACGTCCTTGCTTACGAAAAGATCGAAAAGCAACTCGAGAAGATCACCTACTACAAACAACAATTAGAAGAAGAGAAAACCTATCTTCAGCAGGAGATCCAAAGCAAATATTCCTTTGAGAACATCATCGGGAACGGGCCGGAAATGCAAAAAGTCTTTTATTTGCTGTCCCAGGTCGCCGCCACCGACAGCACTGTTCTTGTCCTCGGCGAAACCGGTACAGGCAAAGAACTTATAGCAAGGGCGATCCATAACCGATCCCTAAGAGAAAAAGGACTGATGGTAAAGGTCAATTGCGCTGCCCTGCCTTTGCAGCTCGCGGAAAGCGAGCTATTCGGTCACGAAAAAGGAAGTTTTACTGACGCCCACGAAAGACGCATCGGGAAATTTGAGATCGCAGACAACGGCACCCTCTTTCTGGATGAGATAGGTGAACTGCCACCGGAGCTACAAGTAAAATTGCTCCGCGCCATCCAGGAAAAGGAGATAGAACGTATCGGTGGGAAAAGCCCTATAAAAACTAATGTCCGGATCATCGCAGCCACCAACAGGAACTTGCAGCGAGAAGTCGAGGACGGCCGCTTTCGCCTGGATCTCTTCTACAGGCTCAATGTGTTTTCCATCACGCTGCCACCGCTTCGGGAGCGAAAAGGAGACATCCCCGAATTGGCCGCTCACTACCTCTCTCAATTTTCGAGGAAGACCGGCAAGACCATCCAGCATATCTCCGGCAGCGTGATGAAACAGCTCATCAACTACCCCTGGCCCGGAAACGTGAGGGAACTCGAGCATCTCCTGGAACGAACCGTGCTTATCACCACTGGCAATGTGATCCGGCAGGTGCACCTCCCAAAACCGGGGCAGCGACTGATGAAATCGATCGCCGAAAGTGAGCAGTTGAAGACGCTGGAAGAGAACGAAAGGGATCATATCATCCGGGTGCTCAACAAATGCAATGGTAAGATCTCCGGTCCTGGCGGCGCCGCGGGTATTCTGGGCATTCCCACTTCTACCCTCAATTCCAGGATCAAGAAGCTAGGCATCAAAAAAGATAAACTATATACCTGACTCGCCCATGAAGCCATCATCCATATTTATCGTCGCCATATGCTGGCTAGGGCTACCATATAGAGGCAGCACTCAAATACCTGCAACACCCTACCGATTCCAGAGTGCCCCGGTGTATCATCCACCTGGCTGGTATCCCTCTGGCCACCAGCGCCTCCTCCTGCATTTGAGCGGGACCTATTACCACGCCTGGAGAAACGCGGATATTGACCTGGACACCTCATTTGTCCATGCCGCCCATTACCTAAACATCAGCAGAATAATCCTGCTCAATGAAGCATTCGAACAGGAAATCCCCACCAATAGCGCCCCATGGTTTGACCAGCAGGATCCCGCCGCGGCCAGACGGGCATTACCGGGTACGAAGGGTGCAGAGCACCTCCGCCTGCTGACTTTGCTAGGTGCCTATTATGCGTTTCAGCCCAGCGCGTGGGCTCAGTTTAGAGACAGCGCCATCCATTACCTCAACACCGCTCTGGCCGAAAGCAAATCGCTCAACAAACTCAACTGGTACCGGCAAATTCTCTGCGTGCTCGGCAAGCTATATATCACAAGCGATCAGCCTCAAAGGGGCACCGATTATTTCAAAGAGTGTATCTCCGCCTGCCGCTCAACCGGCGATCTCCCCACAGAAGCTAAAGCCTGGACCTGGTGGGGACTGTACGAGAGCTATTCCAGTTCCGGGAATCAAGCCCGTATTGATATTTTCAGGCGGGCGCAAGACCTGTACAGGGAAATCGGCCACCCGGAAGGGCAAATTAATACCCTCACCAATATCGGTTACTTATACGTAACCGAGGCCAAATTGCAAAAAGGTACTGAAGAATTTAAAGAGGCGCTGCGACTCGAAGACTCCATTGGCTTTGCCTATACGCACTATACCACGGACAATATTGCCATGAACGGTTTTTTCCAACGCCAGTATGGCCAACCGCTCGCCTACACACTCCAAAGTATAAAGACAGCAGAAGTACTGAGAGACAGCGTTCCATTAGCCTGCCTTTATTGCCGGCTGTCGGACCTATACCAGCTTCTCGATGTCAAACATCCTGAAAGCCGGAAATGGGCGATCAAGGCCGCCGATCGAATGCTTATCGACAATGATAACACGTACTTGTATTCTATCTTAACGAATATAAACAGCCGGCCTTTGGACAGTGCCAGTGCACTCGCCGATATTGCGAAACTTCGGCACTATACCAAGATATGTCCGCCAGTTTCTACGACCAGCCTTTTGGAATATGATTTTACTATATCGTTATACTTTGAGGCCCTTCGGCAATACGACTCGGCTGAACCGCATATCCTTGAAGCCGTGCGCCTGGAAAAACAAATCACCTCACAACGAGGCGTTATCAATTCGAAACTTGCGGAATGCCGTCTAGCCAAGCTATATTTCGAGAAAAAAGAATATGGAAAGGCCGAGTATTATGCGCGGCAATTCCTGGCTGAATATAATAGCTCACTTGGCCTATCACATGAGCTCGAAGCTGAATATGAGATTGCCCTTATCGATTCCATTAAAGGAAACTACCAGGCGGGTATGCGACATCTGTCCAACTATATATACCTGCTCTACACCAACCTCAATATCCAAAACCAGCGACTGGGAGAAGATATGGCAGTCCAATATCAAACCCAGCAAAAGGAAAATGAAATTTCAAGTCTTCAACAGGCTTACGACATCCGGCGAAGCCGGCTCAAACATGCCGAGATAATCCGAAACATGACCATTGCCAGCAGCCTGTTGCTCCTGGTGATCCTTATCTTGCTGTATGGGCAGTACCGAACTAAGAACCGGAACAATAAAGAGACCAACGAAAAGAACACCGCACTTCAACGTCTGATCAAGGAAAAAGAATGGCTACTTAAAGAGATCCACCACCGGGTCAAAAACAACTTGCACGTCATTACCAGCCTACTGGAGTCCCAAAGCGTCTACGCAGAAAGTAAGGCACAGGAGGCCATCCGGGATAGCCAACACCGGGTCCACTCCATGTCCCTGATCCACCAGAAACTTTATCAGAGAGGGAACATGGCCTCCATTGATTTCGGTGGGTATATTCGGGAGCTGGTACAGTACCTGCGCGAAAGTTTTGCCACAGATGGCCAGATCGAATACTTGATCAAAGAAGATCCAATTGAGATCGGGGCATCCCAGGCGGCCCATTTGGGGTTGATCCTCAACGAGGCCATCACCAATGCCATTAAATATGCATTCCCCGACCATCGGAAAGGTATGATCAAAATTATCGCGATTCATCAAGCGGATGACTTTCTGCTACTGGAAGTTCGGGACAATGGCATCGGGCTTCCCGCCGATTTCGATCCCAATAAAATAAAATCGTTAGGCATAAGATTGATGAAGGGCCTTAGCGAGGATTATGACGCCCAGTTCACCATCAGCAGCGAGAATGGAACGATCATATCGTTATTATGCAAACTAGAACCCATTTATGAACAAACGAGTCCTGATCGTTGAAGATCATTTTGTTGAAGCCAACAACCTCCAGATGATCCTGGAGAGAGCTGGCTATTCGGTATGTCCGATAGCCCGGAGCGTACCTGTAGCCCTGAAGCTTATCGACCAGGAACATCCCGACCTTGTCCTCATCGATATCTTTCTCAAAGGAAAGCTCACGGGTATAGATTTGGCTAACAACCTGAGGGAACGAAAAATCGCCTTTGTTTACCTGTCCGCCAATTCAGACAAAGAAACATTGACGGCGGCAAAAGCCACCAGACCCTATGGATTTTTGGTTAAGCCGTTCAGGGAAAAAGATGTTCTGGTGATGCTGGATGTTGCCGATTATCTGCATACCACCGAACTCGAAACCGGAAACAGAGACCGCACGGCCAGAACCCCAAATGGAAAACAGCCTGTCCACACCGCACCGGAAGACAGACCATTCCCTGCCAACATCATTGGTAAAGGCAAAGCCATCAGAGAATCCCTCAACCTGGTGAGACTCGTAGCTCCATCTGACACTTCAGTGCTCGTATTAGGAGAAAGCGGTACCGGAAAAGAGCGGATAACCGAAGCGATATACCTGCTCTCTAAACGTCAAAACAAACCCCTCATAAAGGTCAACTGTGCCGCTCTCCCTTCGACCCTGATCGAGAGCGAACTGTTCGGCCACGAAAAAGGCGCTTTCACCGGGGCCTTTGAACGCAGGATCGGTAAATTCGAACAAGCCTCAGGAGGGACGCTGTTCCTCGATGAGATCGGGGAGATCCCCATCGAAGCCCAGCTTAAACTACTGCGTGTACTACAGGAAAATGAAATAGAGCGGATCGGCGGCAATACGGTGATTCAAACCAATGTCCGAATCATTGCCGCCACCAATAAAGACCTGGACAAAGAAGTAGCCGATCGCCGGTTCCGGCTAGACCTATATTACCGGTTGAACGTTTTTCCCATAAAACTGGCCCCACTTCGGGAACGCAAGGAGGACATACCAGACCTGATCCAACATTTTATAAAGCGCCATGCAGAAAAATGCAACAAGCACATCAGCGGGATCTCAGACAAGCTGCTCCGTGACCTAACTGCTTATCATTGGCCGGGAAACATCCGCCAGCTCAGTCACTTCATAGAGCGGGCCGTATTGCTCAGTACCGGAAACACGATCTCGGATGTATCTCTGGTCAGGAGCCTGCCCAGAAGCACGCGCACTCCGGAACCAACCAGCGATCAGATCAAAACCATGGATGAGAACGAACGGATCAATATCCTGGCGGCCCTCCGCCAATCGGGTGGCAAAATCTTCGGCACAGGTGGTGCAGCCGAACTGCTGGGTGTATCCGTCTCCACCCTCAATTCCAGGATCAAGAAGCTGGGCATCGAAAAGGAAACGTTATTCTATAAATAGAAGGTGGGCTCATTTTTCAATAAGCTTCCCTTCGCAAGTAATCTTTATATTCAATGCCTGAGAGACCAGGCAATTGCTCCGGGCATTCTGCATGATCGTCTGGAACGATTCCCGGGTAATATCTTGCACCACGGCCTTTGTCACCAGGTGCGAAGAAACAATGGCGCCTTTTTCAACGGAGACATACGCGGTTGTCTCGGCGGCCTGCGGGATATGACCCGCGACCTCCAGCGCAAAGATCAAATTCATCAGAAAACAGCTCGCATGAGCAGCAGCCAGCAACTCCTCCGGGTTGGTTCCCGATCCGGAATTAAACCGGCTACTGAAAGAATAAGATATGTGAAGCAATGCCTTGCTTTGCGTGCTTATACTGCCCATACCCTCTTTTGCGATGCCGTTCCAAAGTGCTACAGCATGGCGTTTCATAGCTTGTGCAAGTATCCCATATTACATATTTTGCCTACCAAAGATATCATGCGATCTGGCCCGGAAGAATGTAGATATCCAGGCAAAACAGGTACGTATCTACGTTGCCATAGGATATACGTGAGATGTTGGAAATTATACATTCTCCCGGCTTTTGCTTTCCGATAGCTTTGATCATGCGATCAAAAATCTGCCCGGCGCTCGCGGCACTCTGCCTTTGCCTTTTCTTTTCCAAAACCTGGGCGCAGACGTTCCAGCTCATGCGTTATGATGAAAACTACACTTACCTTAAAGACTCAGTCCGAACCTTATACAACCGTTTCAAATACATTCCCCTGTTGGCCGGAAAGCCCGGCACCTATCTGTCTTTCGGCGGCGGCATCCGGTGGGAATTTGACGCCTTCACCAACGAAGACTGGGGGCAGTTCAATGCCGGACAGGACAATTTTTTCCTCCAGCGATATGACTTCCATGCCGACCTGCATGTGAGTTCCCGATTACGATTTTATGGAGAGATCCGAAGTGCCCTGGAAAACGGACGTCCCCACGGCCCCAGGCCTATCGATGAAGACAAGTTGAACCTCGAGAACTATTTTTTCGACTACCGATTCGTGCAGAGCCAAACTGACACGCTCACCTTCCGGGGCGGAAGACAAGAAATAAACTACGGTTCAGGCCGGCTGATCTCCGTTCGGGATGGACCCAATATGCGTCAATATTTCACCGGCGCCAAGCTGATGTATGTCCACAAGCAACTAGCGGTAGATCTCCTGGCCATGGAGGCCGACTCCACCTACACCGGCGTGTTAGACAACCGGGGCACGAAGGAACTGAACCTTTGGGGCGCCTATTCGACACTGGCCGTGCCCCTCCTAAAAAACATTGACTTCTATTATATCGGCATCAGGAGGGACAATTCACCCTATGAAGAAGGCACTGAAAAGGAAGTACGGCAAACATTCGGATCCCGTATCTGGAGAATCGGCAATGGCCTGAACTATGACGTCGAAGGCGCTTACCAGTTTGGAAAGTTTGGCTCCGGCAATATCAATGCCTGGGGTCTGTTCATGGACGTTAGCTACCTTTTTGGTGGCCTGAAATGGGCACCACAGATAGGCCTGCGCAACGACTATACTTCCGGAGACAGAAAAGCCGGAGACGGCAGCCTTCAATCATTCAACCCCCTGTATCCCAAGGCAGGCTATTTCAGCGGCTTCGATCCCCAGGTAGGCGCCTCCAACCTCATCGATCTGCACCCCTATTTCGCCTCCATCCCCTTTCCCAATTTCACGTTCAATGTGGACGTCGCATTCAACTGGCGTTACTCCCTGGGGGACGGCGTCTACCGGCCACCTGGCAGTGCGGTTCACCTGCCGGGATCCGACGCCGAAAGACGGTATATCGGCACCGCCTACCTGGCACGGGTCGGGTATGTCATCAATGCCTTTCTCAGCGTCGACTTCGAAGCTCAGCTTTTCAAGGTCGGGCCTTTTATCGAGGATTCCTTTACAGGGGCAAAGAACGCTATCCTGACCAATTCCCAAGTCATCATTAAATTCTAAATCAACTCAATAAAAAGAGACGACATGAAAAAGCAAATCATTACATTGTCCTTGTTCGCCGCCATCCTTCTGCCCGGCCGGGTCATCAGTCAAACGAAGCAAGGCACTTCAGCTATTTGGGGAACCATCGATGGAGTGGCAATAGAAGGCATGGTAGAAGGCCCTTCCACGGAAGCCACCCCACTACAAGTGGCCTGCGTGTTCGAATATACAGAGGGCGATATTTTCACCTCACCACCCGCCCTTCCTGCCGCCGCCAATGGGATGGTTCATCTGGATCAGGCCCTCGGCGGTCTCATCACCGATATCCGAAAGTCGGGCAAATTTGCCGGCCATGCCTTCGAAACCTTGCTGATCACTCCCCCTGCAGGGACCATCCCCGCCAAAAAAGTACTCCTGATCGGGCTGGGCGATCGCAAAAAGTTCAACGCCGAATTAATGATCACCGTTGCCGCCGTGGCCATGCGCGAAGCCCTCCGGCTAGGGGTTAGCGGCTTTGCCTTTGCCAGCGATCTAAAGGACGGCGGGGTCGATTCTCCCACGTCCCTCATAGCCCAGTACGAGATCAAGGGGGCCTTCGATGCTTACCGGGCCCAAGCCTATCTGAAAAGCAAGCATATGTCAACCTATACCCCTCTCACCAAAATTACCCTGCTTGCCGGAGGAGCCTTTTTTACCTCCGCCGGAGAAGGGATCAAAAAGGCCATTGCCGATTACCAACACTAAAAATCTGAAACATGAAAATAACATCCATCGCCCTTGCAGCCCTTCTTATCACGGCAACCAGCCGGGCCCAGAAACCCAGTGACCGGCTACTCACCCCGGACAACCATGCCCTTGTCCTCATCGATTTCCAAAGCCAGATGGCCTTCGCCACTACCAGCATCCCCAATGTGGAGCTAAGAAGCAATGTAGCCCTGGTAGCCGGTGGGTCGAAGATCTTCAATGTACCCACTGTCATCACCACCGTGGGGCGCTCCCGGACAGGACCCGTATTCGAGGAGATCACGCAATTCTATCCCGAGGCCGTAACCAACGCCATCAACCGTACGAGCATGAACGCCTGGGAGGATGCGGGGGCATACAAGGCCATTACCGGGAAAGGAAAAAAGAAATTGGTATTCGCCGGACTGTGGACCGAAGTCTGCATCGTCGATCCGGTCCTCAGCGCCATTGCAGACGGATATGATGTTTACTTTATTGCCGATGCCTGCGGGGGCGTCAGCACAGAAGCACATACCCGGGCAGTAGAACGCATGATTCAAGCGGGAGCCCAGCCGATGACCGCCATCCAATATGTCCTGGAATTACAAAGAGACTGGTCAAGAACATCCACCTCCGGCGCTGTCACTGCTCTTATGGAAAAATATGGAGGGGTCTACGGCACTGGTCTCATCTATGAGAATATGCTACTCAACTCAAAACAGTAATCTTATGGAAGCCGATATCATTTTATTTAACGGGAAACTTCACACTCCTGATCAAGCGAACGGAGCGGCAACAGCCCTTGCCATTAAAGACGGAAAATTCATGGCCGTTGGCAGTGACAACAGCATCATGCACTACCATTCATCGGGAACCATTATGATCAACCTCAATAAACGGCTGGTCATTCCCGGCATCAACGACTCCCATATCCACCTCATCCGGGGTGGGCTCAACTACAACCTGGAACTCCGCTGGGATGGTGTTCCTTCCCTGGCCGATGCTTTACGTATCCTGAAAGAACAGGTAGACCGTACTCCCTCTCCTCAATGGGTGCGGGTAGTAGGAGGTTGGACGGAATTCCAGTTTGCCGAACGACGAATGCCCACCCTGGCAGAGATCAACAACATCGCCCCGGATACCCCGGTATTCATCCTGCATCTATATGACCGGGCCTTACTCAACCGGGCCGCGCTCCGGGCAGTCGGGTATACGCGGGATACGCTGGCCCCGCCAGGAGGCCAGATCGAAAAAGACAGCAACGGCGAACTCACAGGGCTCATCCTGGCATCCCCCAATGCGATGATCCTCTATTCCACCCTGGCCAAAGGCCCGAAACTCGGCTACGAACACCAAGTCAATTCCACCCGGCACTTCATGCGCGAATTGAACCGACTGGGCATCACCAGCGTCATAGACGCCGGCGGCGGCTTCCAGAATTTTCCCGACGATTACCAGGTCATCAACGAGCTACACCAAAAAGGTCTATTAACAGTCAGGATAGCCTACAATCTATTCACCCAGCGGCCCAATGCCGAATGGGAAGATTTCTCCAACTGGACAAAGACCGTAAAACTTTATCAGGGAGATGACATGTTCCGGCACAATGGAGCCGGCGAGATGCTGGTCTTTTCAGCAGCCGATTTCGAAGACTTCCTCCAGCCCCGTCCCGAGCTCCCCGCCACCATGGAAGGAGAATTGGAAAAAGTTGTAAGGCTGCTGGTCGAACACCGCTGGCCGTTCCGGCTCCATGCCACCTATAATGAAAGTATCGGCCGTTTTCTCGACGTGTTTGAAAAAGTAAACCGGGATATTCCATTCGACGGCCTGCACTGGTTCTTTGATCACTGTGAAACCATCGACCCCCGAAACATCGACCGCGTTAAAGCGCTGGGCGGGGGAATCGCCATCCAGGACCGGATGGCCTTCCAGGGAGAATACTTTGCCGCACGTTACGGCAAGGCCGCCGCCGCCCTTACCCCTCCTGTAAAACGGATGCTGAGTGCCGGAATAACCGTCGGAGGAGGCTCCGACGCCACCCGCGTAGCCAGTTACAATCCCTGGGTGTCACTGTACTGGCTGGTAAGCGGGAAAACGGTGGGAGGCCTGGAGCTCTATGGAGAAAACAAGATCGACCGCAACACCGCCCTGGAACTATACACCACCGGTAGTTCCTGGTTCTCCAATGAACAAGGCAAAAAAGGCGCTATCAAAGCAGGCATGCTGGCCGATCTCGTCGTGCTGGACCGGGACTATTTCCAAGTAGCAGAAGAAGACATCAAAAGCATTGAAGCCGTGCTCACCATTGTAGGCGGGAAAGTGGTGTACGCCAAAGGGGATTTCTCAACCCTGGCCCCTCCTCCCATCGAGATACTGCCCGACTGGTCGCCAGTAAAGATCCGGAGAGGCTATTACCGCGCCGCTCCCGCTGACGCCGGGTTGAGCGCTTTAACTGTCCAGTCCACCCACTGCTGCGCTGCCCACCAACACGATCACAAAGCCGCCTGGTTCAGCCCGGTACCCGCCACCGACCTCCGGCAATTCTGGGGCGCCTTGGGCTGCTCCTGTTTCGCCTTCTAAAACAACACTATGACACCCATCATCAACACCTTGTTACACTCAGACGCTGGCTCCAAACTAAACAACCTTGCCCTGCTCGTTTACCGCATACTACTGGGGCTGGAACTCTTCCGCGTCCATGGCATGAAAAAGTTTCGCATAGAAAACGGGCTGCGAGAGCATGTCCCCAACCCGCTTCATCTTCCCGACAAACTCAACGGCCTCATAGCCACCTTTTCTGATACCGTCGTCCCCTTTTTGCTCATCGCAGGATGTTTCACCCGACTAGCCATCCTGCCTACCATCGGCGTCACACTCATAGGATATTTCGTTGTCCATCGGCGTGACCCTTTAGAAATCCGGGACGTTCCCTACATCTACAGCGCCTCACTTTTGCTGCTCCTTGTACTTGGCCCCGGCAGCTATTCCCTGGATCACAGCATACTCATGCGATGGAGCCACTAACACAAAAGGCCGACAGCGGCCGGATCCATGTGCAGACAATTCTCCTTTCCACCATCGCCGGTTACTGCGATGCAACCACTTTCGTAGCCGCGGACTCCATCTTCTCGGCCCACGTAACAGGAAACTTCATCGTCTTTGCCGCACAAGTCGTCCTCGGCCAGGATGCCCGGGCCTGGATAAAACTCCTGACCTTTCCCGTCTTCGTCGCCGCAGTCATCACTGCCGGGTGGATCATGGAAAAGACCGAGTACCGGTACCGCGTCCTGCTCATCGAAGGTCTTATTCTCATCGCCTGTGGCGCAATGGGTGTACTGGCACACCCTCACGCCGATCCCCTCTTTTTTAGATACGGCAGGGTCATGCTCATCGTCTTTGCCATGGGACTACAGAACGCCTTCGGCAAAGTCTGGGCAAAGGAGACCCACGGCCCGACCACCATGATGACAGGCAATGTCACTCAGGCATCCCTCGACCTGGGCACCCTCCTGCGCCGCCGCACAGCCCCCGAGCTACGCCTCAGCCTGAAAAGACAACTCATTACCGTCACCAGTTTCCTGGCCGGTTGCCTCTTAGGAGCCAGTGTCAGCCACTTCATCGGACTCGGTGCTGTTATCCTTCCAGGCACCGCCATGATCATCTGCCACCTGATCATTTCCCAAAAAAAGGCGACATGACAGAAAGTTTATTGAAAACCGACGTCCCCCTCTCCCCGGAACTGCAATCCCGGCTTGGAGAAATCATTTCAAAGAGCCATTACCGAAAGGGAGAATTTCTCCTGAGGAAAGGAAAGATCAATGATAAGATATGGTACGTCCAAAAGGGGCTGCTGCGCCGATACATTTTATCCGAGGACAAGGATCATACCGCCGGTTTTTATGATGCAGGCAGCTTCGCCCTATCGATCCGCAGCTTCTACTCCCAGACGCGCAGTGAAGAATTCATACAAGCCGTCGAGCCTACCACTGCCTTCCACGCAACCTACCAGGAACTCACCCTGATCGCCGAACGTCACCCCGAGCTCTACAAGTTCATAGCGCTGACACTCCCAAACTACCTACAGGACGTAGAAATATGCTGCCAAATCCTACGGGGAGCCAGCGCCATCGAGCGATACAACTGGCTTCGCGACAACAAATCCAACCTCCTCAACCGGGCCGCGGGAAAACACATGGCTTCCTTCCTGGCCATGACCCCCGAAACCTTCAGTAAGATCAGGTCCCAACGATAATGGACAGTTCAGCCTGTCGCCTTAATCTAAAGCGATTTACATATAATAAAGATTCAACAAATCGGCCTAGCGGTTCGAACCAGTTCCCGGACACGGTACGAAACAATTTTAAACACCTGTAAATTAAAAACTTACAGGTGTTTTGTTTAACATCTTTCACCAAAAATATTCCCCTACGAATTAGGGCTATTCATTCCCAATAATTTGAGAAGGAAATCCTCTCATCCCTCTGGGATAGCCGGCCCCGTTCAGGCTTAGATGCCATATATTTGCGGATATATAAATTTGACGCAAAACTGATAGAAGAAAGGCAATCAATCCAGCATCGGTGTACAATCTTCAAAACGCTCTTTAGAGGTAGGGAAGATATTTATGCCGTCCGGAGGGAAACTAATGGAAAGGCCATGTATTTTCCTTCTTACGACCTGGATTGGGAAGAATACAAGCGACATAAGGCTGCCGGAGGAACGCTGGATAATTTTGCAGCTAAAAGCCCCACCCCCCTGAACGATAATAGGCTGGTTCGCCACCTGGAAGGTAAAGACACCATCGGTATCTACCCCTTATTGCAGGATAATACCTCTTGGTTCATAGCAGCAGACTTCGATCAATCCGGGTCGGGAAAGAAGACTTGGATAGAAGAATGTCAAAACTTTATTGCCGGATGTGAAAAATACCAACTGCCTGTATATCTAGAACGTTCCAGGTCCGGACAGGGAGGACATATATGGCTCTTTTTTGAACATCCCTACCCTGCAACAAAAAGCAGGCAATTATTTCTTACCCTTTTGACCAGTTCCGGAATTATTTCGCCCTTTGATAAAAACTCAAATTTCGACAGGCTATTTCCCAATCAGGCTTCCCATTCCGGCAAAGGCTATGGTAATCTGATTGCTTTGCCCTTGCAGAAAATGGCTCTCGAAAAAGCCAACACCTGCTTTATTGATCCTAAAACGCTTGAACCCTACCCAAATCAATGGGCCTTCTTACAGGAAGTTCAAAAGGTATCGCCAGAAAAACTGGATGAAGTACTTGACAAGATTTCCACATTCCCTGATCCAATCTGGAATCCCCCAACCCTACTGACCTCCCCAGCTGGAAAAATCCATATCACCCTTACGAATCAGATAACAATTCCGCGACATGAACTAATTCCTCCCTTGATAGGCTATCTACGGGAAAACCTGAATTTTTTAAATGTAGATTACCTGATCAAACAGAAATCAGGTAGAAGCACCTACAATACAGAACCCTATTTCCGAACATTGAACGAAAAAGATGGCTTTGTTTTTCTTCCGAGGGGCTTTGCAGGTAAATTGATCAAACATTGCAATGAACACAGCATATCTTATCAGTTTGAAGACAAAAGGGTAAAGCTGGAACCCGTTCAATTTAAATCAACCATTTCTTTAGATGAATACCAGCGAAAAGCAGTCGAGGCAACAAATACAAAAGACTTTGGGGTAATCGTGGCGCCGCCCGGAGCCGGAAAAACTATCATAGGATTACACATGATAGCAGAAAGGCAGCAACCAACCCTAATTATCGTGCATCGGAAACAACTGTTCGATCAATGGATAGAAAGGATTCAATCCTTTTTAGGGATACCAAAATTCAGAATCGGAAAAATTGAAGGCGGAAAATGCGAGATTGGCAACGAAATCACGGTTGCTATGATACAAAGCCTGCAATCCGAGAATTTACCAGATAAGATCTATCGTTCCTTCGGGACAATACTAGTGGATGAATGCCATCATATCCCTGCCAAAACGTTCCGGGAAGTGATAATAAACTTTCACTCTTATTATTTATACGGATTTACAGCAACTCCCAAACGAAAAAACAAGGACGAAGAACTCATTTTCATTCATATCGGGAAAATAATTCACGAGATTGTCTTTTCCCTAACAGAAGAAAATCACAGCAAACAATTATCGGTAACTGTTCAGGAGACGGGACTATTTACCCCGTTCAATGCTAAAACGGACGATCTTGAAACGCTGCTTCACATACTGATTCATGATACTACCAGAAATGAGTTGATCGCTAAAGATATAAAAAGGGAAGTGACCGCCGGTAGAAGGGTACTTGTATTAACGGAAAGAAAAGCGCATGTAGCTATTCTACAGCAATACCTTAAAAATTCGATGGAAACGATCGCCATAACTGGCGACGATCCTGCCCAGGCAAGAAAGTCGAAATTGGATCAAATTCATGCTGGCCATTTCCAGGCATTGATAACAACCGGGCAATTCATGGGTGAGGGAGCAGATATTGATGCCCTCAATTGTCTGGTGCTGGCATATCCGTTCGCTTTCGAAGGTAAGCTCATCCAATATATTGGCAGGGTGCAACGTAGTTCCATCAAACCTTCTATCTACGACTACAGGGATCATAAAATCGAATATTTAGAAAACTTATTCAAACATCGTAACAAACACTATAGAAAACTGGTACAATCCGGCCAGATAAAACCATTCGAAGAAATCATTCTTCTATTTAAAGGCAGGAGATTTCAAATCGACTCATCCGAAAACTCCTTTCCAATCGATTGCCTTGATCTACCCATGCCCATCGAAGAGTTTCTGCCAGATATCTGTTGGAAGATCAGGGTAACCAGGTATATCGACGAGACCGGGGAATTGACCGCTGAAGTCATTGACTTCAATTATGACAAAAGTCATGTCATACCCAGTCTTAACCCAGCATTCTATTTTGCTGGCATAGAGAAGATAAAATTCCCGACCATCGATACGGGCGGCTTTCTGAAATCTGTAATTCTAAAAAGACAAGTAGCCACACAACAGGCTCTAAAGGCAAAAGCAAAAGATAAGAGAAAGGAGCCGGAAAATGTAGTCCTAAAAACCATGAAAGTACCGTTCTCCAGAATAAATTTTTTATACGGCAGCATATCCTTCTCGCTATTCATTGAAGAAGTCAATCAGGAACTGATCTTTGAAATTGAAAATGCTGACATAAGGCCGGAATTTGACGCGATCCGGGAATATTTCAGCAGAACGCTAAAAAAGAAATTGATCACCACGGATATTGCCGTCCGGTTTTCTGACAGTGTTGTCATTTCAGCAACGGCTAAGTCCGATGATATTAATTGCATCAATAATACCTTAATTGAAAGTGTACGCTTTGAGTTTGTAAAAAGAGAATTTTTCAGGCCCAAGGATGGAACAATGATCAATAAAATGAACACCTTCGATGCTTTGCTAGATCAATATCATTCATCGGCCAAGGATTTATTTGGCTCAGAACAAGACCTGCTAAACGACATTCTCAATGTAAAGAAATGCAGACACTACTTGCAGTTGAAATATTTATCGGCTAAACATGAAACATCTATATTAAAGCTCCGGTTTGTATTGCAACCATTCTCCTTTTTGTTTCTGTTATCCGGCGAAAAGAAATATCATGTTATTTGGGAAACACTCGACAGCGAGGAAGCTACCTATATCTGGGATACAGAAAAATCAAGAGATGCTTTACGGGTCACCTTGAATCAGATAGAAGAAATTATTACTGGAATTAAAAAAACCGGCAGGCAAGACTACCTTAAACAGGAACATCCCAACTTTAGCCGGATCTGGCATGACTATTCTGATACTAAGAAGGGATTTATTACCTGGAAGGGCATTTTAGATGAACGGTTGGTTTAAATCTCGGCCATACTCGCTTTCCATTTGATTGTACGGCCCGAATGCAAGCGGCAAGCTAATTATTCGGGGCTGTTCGCTTTCTCCTTTTCCAGGTAATACTTCTTAAACCAGCCCGCAACATTCTTCTTCGGGATTTTATCCCATACTTTTCGATCGCCGACTTTTTTGAAATGGGCGGTCAGTGTAAAAGGCGACCCGTCTCGGGAATTGTCGAAAAAATATACTTGATAGCAGTACTGTGCTGCGTCATATAGCAGGTCAAGCGAACGAGCATACCGATCGACGATTTTTCGGGCAGGTACATCGTGTCCATGTTGGCTAACCCTGTAAGCCACCCTGAATTTATTAATTTCAGGAGACTCGGTTGAAACGAAATACAGGTATACCTTATATCCATTTTTCACTGCCAGTTGTATAGTAGCAATATTGGAAGGATGAGAGAAAACAGTTTCAAAGGAAAAGCGTCTTCTTTCCTCCAGCATCGCCTCTCGTAAAAATCTGGCAACGATCTGACCTAACTGATCCAACCTGGAAAGATCTTTCAGATACAACTGGTTCAGCCGTATGTGATAGGATTTTTTAAGCTGTTGTTCAGTAAAATCTGCCGAAAGTAACCCAGAACCGACCGCGAAGGCCTGCAAACGCTTTTGAATAACATTTATAGCAAATTCATTAAATGAAAACCGCCTGTCCCGTATCTGCACTACAATATCGTCTGCATTGATATAAAAGCCAATGTCAATTTTGCGCCCATTCACAATTGTTTCTCTTACAGATTGAATAATGGTACTTTTACCGGAACCATTTGGGCCAGCAAAAATGCGAAGCCGCAACTGAGAATGTTTGGGAGAATTAGGAGGCAAGCAGAAACGTTTATCTAGTGAGCGACCTGGCCGACGAACTCAACCTCACCGGTCTTATATTTCCTCACAATATTTGTACCCTCTACAACCACCACATATCCCATTTCCTCCATGGCGTTACTTTCCGCGTGCTTTCCGGCGGATTGCGCCTTTGACACCAGCGTCCGCTTAGTCAAATAAGCAAAGCCATCCGCAGTAGTATATTTATGTTTTCTAGGTCTTGCCATAATTAATTGAAAATATCAATAAATGTACGAAAAAAGCCAGACAATTTATGTATTTGCTTACCCCCGAGTCCTGTAGTTCCCAGGCAGAATCCGCCCAAATGTGGACCATACCACTTCTTTGGTTCCATACCCGAATGTCGTCATTAAATCGGCAATATTCGTAGCACTGCGTTTGACCGTCAATTGGAGATATGACTTTATTTAGGTATCGACCATGCTCCTGAAATCCGACTATCTTCAATGCGAAATCTGAGCAGAATAATCATATGCATTTTTATTTTAATATTTATAGATGTCGGTTGGTCAGGCTATACCATCGATTAATTTATAATTATTTACATATAATAAAGTTTCAATAAATCGGCCTAGCGGTTCGAACCAGTTCCCGGACACGGTACAACTCCAGCTTTTCAGCAAAAAATCATCGGGCTGCTCCACTTCGAGTAGCCCTTTCTCTTTCATAGCCAGATCGTTATCGACAAGCGCCGGATTGATCATAGGTGTTCGAAATACCTTGCCATCATACTTGATTCCAACTTCGAACACCTTCTTTAAAAGCATTTGCTGACCTTCTAGCGTAGTCGAAATGTATAAATTCCGCAGATTGCACAACAACCGTATACCCTCTTCCAGCCGGTTAAAGACGGTCTGCTTGTCTCTTTTCAATGCAATGATCTCATTCTCCAATGCGCCACGCTCTGCACTCAACCGCGCAAACCAGGTCTTATACGTGGATGGATCTATCACATCGTTCAGCATCTTCTCCTCCAACTTCTCGATCTTCTCCGCTACCGAATTAAATTCACTATATTTAGCTTCCAGCAACACCGTTTTGTAGTTCGTGGCCTTAGAAAGCTCTTCCTTCGCATAAGTCGAAATCTTTACAATCTGTCCCCGAAAATTCCTTCCCTTCCCCTTCGTGCATTGGTAGTGCATATAATACTTCTTCTTCCCCTCGCTGAATCCGGCCGTCAGATGCGTGCCACACTCACAACGCATGATTCCCCTCAGCGTAAAATCCGCCTTCGGGCGCGCGCGGTTTCCTGACCTGCCCTTTATGATCTCATGCGCCAGCCAGAAAATCGATTCGGGTATAATTGCCTCATGTAACGCCTTTATATACCACTCGGGTTTCCCCTCAAACGCCGGTAGCCAGATCAGCCCCGCATACAGCGGATTGTCCAACAGTTTCAGCAAACTACTATGGATAGCGCCTATGTTAAAAGTGAACAACTTCGATAATGCAGACAATCAATATGCTGTATTATATTAGTCTTATTTAATGTAAATTTATCGGGAAGATGCCAATTTGTTTTGTAATGAACCTGTAGTCTTGAATACATAGAACAATGTGATTGTAGTTATAAATATTTATTCTTGTTTGTCCACGATGTGCTTTAAGTTAAAATTATCCAAACTTTTTTGTAATTGTTTCATGCTAATGTTCCAGAGCAATTCTCTGTTCTCTTTAGTATTGAATTTGTTTTTAGTGGCAACGGCTTTTGAGTTTTTGAAATATTTTCCTGAAATATTGTTTACTTCTTCGGATGAAGCAAGATAAATGGAGGTAGCAGCTCCTTTTTCGGGGCTAACTGAAAAGGGTCTAGTTATATAGGCAAACATTTTTAACATCCCCGGGGCATTGTAAACCATTTGCGTTCTTACAATACCCGGATCAACATTATTTACGGTTACTTTTGTTCCTTTTAGCTGTTCGGCAAGTTGCATGGTAAACATTACTGAATACAGCTTGGTATCTGCATAGGTATCCAAAACAGAAAATTTCTTTTCGCTTTGAAGGTTATCGATATCAAACTTTCCCTTTGAATATACCATAGAACTTAAATTGATAATTCTTCCATTAGTACTTTTCTTAATGTAGTCAAGCAATAGATTGCTAAGAAAAAACTGAGATAGATAATTCACCTGATAGCATATCTCATAACCATCTTCGGTTAATTTTCTTTCCTTATAAAATATTCCTATGTTATTGATAAGTACATCTAATTTAGTATACCTGCTTTTAAATGTCTCAACTAATTGATGTATTTGTTTAAGCGACGTAAAATCCGCAAGTATGTAATCCACAGTGCTGCCTGTAGAAAATTCCTCGATTTCTTTTTTTACAGCTTCTGTTTTATTTTTATTTCTGCCTACAATTACAATTTTATATCCATTTTTAGCTAGCCCTAAAGCCGTTTGCTTTCCTATGCCGTCGGTGGCACCTGTAATTAAACATATTTGTTGGTTCATTTTTTTTATTTATTAATTTTACTATTTTGATTAGAGAAAGCTGACTTGAATGGTGAGCCTGATGATTAATGCGACTCAGTAGACATTTCCGTCCCTAACGAGCGTAATGAGCTTACTTGTTGAAATGTCGTATAGATCATTCTTCAACTCAGCTATTACCTTGCTCCTTTCAGATAAAGCAATAACCGTCGCACCTTCATTCAAGAATACTTTTACAATATCATTGGCAATCGGGCTTTCAATGCCGACAACGATAGAGATTTATTGACAAGTAAATAATTCATTTTGACTGTATCAAACCAAAAAGTTTGACGCAGCAAAATTCAGTCATTCAGATAGATGGTGAAAGGTCTATATGGAGGGATTATTGGTCTAGACGGTGACTAATAAGTATTCCCGCAGAATGTCGGTATTCTGATGGTGAAGTGCCTGTATGATTCTTGAAATATTTGCCAAAGAAAGACTGGTCACTGAATTGTAATATTTCTGCAACTTGAGCTATATTCATGCCTCGTGAGGACAGTAACAATTTAGCTTCTTTGATTACAGCTATATCAATAAGCTCTCCGCCGGTTTTACCCGTTACTTCCTTTACGACTTTAGAAAGGTATCTCGATGTAACGAACAGGGTATCGGCATAATATTGGACACTTCTTTCCCGTTTAAAATTTTCAGAGACAAGTTTTAGAAAATCACTTGTCAATTCCTCTTGGCGACCAAGACGGTTTGTTGAATAAGAATTATTCGAGATTACAATATCTAAGGTGTTATAAACTACTGACAGAAAACTATGGTGTAAGGCTGCATCAGTATAACTTGTGGGTTCAGTAATCTTTGCCTTATAATATATGCTCGATATATCATTGGCCAAAACATCTGCCCTTTCTTTTGTTAGTGAGTATTTGAAACGGATTTTATTTGTGTTTAATTGCATGGCTTCCATACTCGTGAAATATACACCAGCGTGTTCCAGATAATCGTTGCTAAAGGATAGTGCCTGAAAGGAATAACCCTGTGAAAAATTTAAAAACTGTATAAGTGATCCGGGCAGAGCGAAAAAAAGTTCATTTTTTTTAAGTTCATAGGTACTCAAATTAGCCTGCACTTTTACATTCCCACCGAGGACAACGAAAAGTGCAAAGGTCCTCATCCTGACTGGACGCTCCATTATCCTGGAGATGTGATTCTCCTGGGAAAAAGCACGCATGCTGCCATAATTTACCGAGGAATCAGCCTCGTCATAGCATTTGATATAGGCTTCTTTTGTACCTAAAGAGAGCATTATAAATAAATAAAATTATTATTTTAAATAAGACGTTCAATACCTATTTATCTTTTAGATTTCAATTATTATCCTAATGACCCCAAGCCTCTATCAACATGATAGTTTTCCCCTGTGAGCCAAACTCCACGATCTGATGCAAACGAAGCAACTACTTCAGCAACTTCATGCGCATTACCCATGCGACCTGAATGTAAAACAAAAAAGCTGTCAAACCAACTGTTGACGGCTTTTTTCTACGCGGCCCCGCTCCGCAAGCACCTTGGCCACGTGGGCAAACTGCTTTGCGGGCAGCCGGTTCTTTGAATTGTTCCAGCGAAGGGCAAAATCTCGTCAAGAAATGCTCGGTACTTTAAGATTCTATGATACGCAATCAATTGATGCCGTTAGCAGTCCCATTGTCCCCGACGGCCGGTGGCCACAACCTGTCATCTCGGAAGGTCATATCGGAAATTTGCCTCATTTCGTAAACTTTCACAAGAAAAACATCCACAAAAGACTGCATTCCAGCAGCTTACTGTTAGGCATGAATATTTCAAAAGAGTCTGTCAAAACAGTTCGGCAACCTATCCCAACTACCAAATAAACATGTTATGACTTCAAAAAAAGAAGATGTCTTTATAGCGAATCCCCAGCACTCGAGCCAGGGTTTTTCCAGGCGTAGATTCATCACCGGTGGATCCACCCTCTTTGCAAGCGCCCTGCTGAGCAAATTCACTTTCGGAGCCCATTCCGTAACTAATGCTTTCGACCGAAAATCAGGCGCCAGCGCCCAACATCTTGGGTTAGCTTTCATTAAAAAATGCCGCAGGCATCCCTCTTACGCCAGGTTGGCAAGAAAACAACCCTCCGGCCTGCGGAAACTTTTCGATATTTTCAGCGGTATCATATCTGCGGCTGGAAGTAATATACAACGTACGCAAATCTTTTCCGCCAAAGCAGCAGGAGCTGGGTATAAATGCCGGGACATAAATACAGGTCAGGACTTCGCCGGTATTGCTGTCGTACCTGACCACCGATTGCCCCTGCCAAAACGCCACCCATAGATGATCCTCTTCGTCTATCGCCATCCCATCCGGCCATCCCATTACCGAAGAAGTATCGATCAACACCCTCTTATTGCGGATTGTGCCTTTTTCGAGGTCAAAGTCGTAACGGAAGATCTCCTTCGTCATACTATCCACCACAAACATGGCCGTGTTCTTCTTATTCCAGGCGATACCATTGGGTATTATAAAGGGCTCATCCATTTTCTCATAGGTTAGATCGGCATTCACCTTATACAAGGCCCCTGCGGCAGTATCTCCCGCTTTATTCATCGTCCCGATCCAGAGCCGGTTCTTTGCATCGCATTTACCGTCATTCAATCTATTATCGGGTTTATTCTCCTGTACAGTTACCTCCCTGATCACCTGCTTCTTATACGGATCATAAATGCAAACCTTTTTATCTATTGCCACTACCCAATTTTTTCGATTGGTGGGTATAGCCACCATTACGGTGTCGGCAACCGATACAGAGGAATATTTCTGTGAGCCCGGGTGAAAGCTGCAAATCTTTCCACTATTATAATCAACCCATATCAGTTCTTCTTTCACGTGATCCCATACCGGGCCTTCACCTAAATCGTTTTGGCAATCCACTACAATCGTTGCGGTTTTCATCATACTATTTTAATTAATGCATCAGACCAGCTTCATCACTGCGTTCATATACCCCAAAGCGTAGGCCTTCTCGGCATACCACGACCCCGCATTTCGCTCCTCCATTCCCTCCAACTCCGCCAAAGCAGCCTGTAGCTTTTTATAAAGCATCATCAGTCTTTCCAAAAGGTATTCCATCATTATGTATATATTTACTTATCCCGTACCATACCTCTCCCTAAACATCCTCACCAAATACCCAGTCCAGCTTCGCCCCATCTATCGGGTCAAACGTCAGTGTGCCCTTCACACCGTTATCCGCCTCAACCAATCGCCATTCTCCCTGATAAATTTCCCCTTGTATCATAAAATTTACGCCATTCGACCTTATCGCCTGGCGTCTCGAAATATACAAACCTTTCCGCAACGTGCCAACCTGCCTAAACCTCCCCTCAGCCGCTCCCACATAATTCCTCCAGAAATCCGGGCTTTGGAAATCCCACAATCAGTATCTTTACGAGACACAAAACTGCCTATTATAGCGATGCCATGCCCAGTAAAAAATCACCCAAAACCGAACCGCTCCCCGTTCGCACCCTGTCTCAACAAAAGGAAGATCAGTCAAGACCAATCTTCGAGGCCGCTATAAGACCCTGGATGATTAGCGCATACGTAAAACAAGACTTCGGAATAGATGCTATCGTCGAAATCACGAAGGCAATCGTCGATTCGGCCGACCAGATCGTGACAGGTAAAAGATTCTGACGGGCATGCTCAGAAAACAGCTATAGGTGTTTGTAACTAGTAGGCGATGAAGGAATCAATAAGGGATGGGAATGAAGGTTGCAAATAATAGGAACGGGGTTGATTCTGTCGCATCTTCGTATCAGCAAAACAGCAAGCAAAAAAATCCAGTATCCCAAGAAGCCCTTAACGTCGCTGTCGCACCCTTGAAACCGCTGTTGTCTTGACCCGACAACCTGACCCTGAAACAACAGTTACAACCTGGAACACTTGTCGCAAGACCTCGTGCCGCCACTGTACCCAAAGACTAACCCTTAACAGTGAAGAAACTAACCCGCCCGACCCGGCGGGTTTTTTTTTATGGTCTGAGAAATTAAGTTCCTGGACAAGGAACTGGACAATATAAGTCCAGAATCGCGTCCAAGAACTATAAAATGAGCCACCAATATTTTTCAAGGTATAGGCCCCAGTCCCTAAACTGTCTAAAATAGTCTAACTTTTGTGCGAAAAAATCGCCGCATGACCATAATCCCCGCCACCCCCGCCGACATCCCCGCCCTTGTCCCCCTCGTGAACGCCGCCTACCGCGGCGAGGGCCAAAACAAAAACGCGGCGGACGGCCAAGACAAAAGCCAAGACCAAAGCCAGGACCAAAGCCAAGGCGAGGACAACCCAAAAGGCTGGACGAGCGAATCCCATCTCATAAAAGGCTCCCGAACAAACGCCGCAGGCATCACCGAACTCATACAGGCTCCCTATTCGGTCATGCTCAAATGCATAGACGAAGAAGGCCAATTAGCCGGCTGCGTACACCTCGAAAAACAAGAAGAGAAATTATACCTGGGCATGCTCAGCGTCTGGCCAAATCGCCAAGGCCAGGGCATCGGGAAATACATGCTTACTGCAGCGGCGAACTATGCAGCAAAAAATAAATGCCCAAAAATCCGCATCACCGTGATCTCCGCCCGCCCCGAGCTCATCGCCTGGTATGAACGGCACGGCTATCAAAGGACCGGCGAAGCCCAGCCCTTCCACGCAAGCGAAAAATTAGGCATCCAGAAACAGCCGCTGGAACTGGTCGTTCTGGAACGACCAGTCTAGGCCCGCACCTCAGTCCGTACGTAAACTCTTGACGGGGCTCACCAGCGCAGCCTTCACACTCTTCCAGGAGATCGTGAAAGCCGCAATCAGCATAGAACTCAGGATAGCAATCAGAAAAGTATCCCAGCCGATCCCGATACGATAGGCAAAATTGTTCAGCCACGCATTCATGGTCAGCCAGGCGATCGGTGCCGCCACCACAAACGCTATCAGGATCAGCCATATGAACTCCCGTCCGTACAGGAAAAGGATATTCGGTATGGAGGCGCCCAGGGTCTTGCGGATGCCCACTTCCTTTGTCCTTTGCAGGGTGGCGAAAGCGATCAACCCATAAAGGCCCAGACAGCCGATCAGGATAGCGATACAGGAGAAAAGCCGGAAAGCCGTATAGACCTTTTGTTCCTGCCGATAAAAACTGGCGATATGATCATCGAGGAATTCATATTGAAATAGTCCCTTTGGATTGAGGGCCGACCATCGTTTGCCGATCCGGTCGATCGTCGCATGCATCCCTAGGGGATTGAGCCGGACACAGGCGGTCCAAAAGTCATTTTCCGAATAGGTCATACACTGTCCTTATCCAATCGGCGGGCAATGGTATCACCGGCCAGCATGTTCAACCCGAACATCCGGATATAGTGTTCATCTACAAATTTTAGTTCGGTAATATTCTCGCCGGTAAGGCCCAGTTGAGGCGCGTCATAGCCGGAAGCACTGCTCATTTGGGCCGGCGAGCCCGAACAAAAGCTGGCGGCGGTAATGCCGGGATCGCCGACCAGCTCATTCCAGACCACCTGCCGGTGCGCCGAGTCCGGTGCATCGAAGGAGATCACAAAATCTTTATTAAAGCCAAGATCCCGATTCTGAAAGAAGTCCATTTGCCGGGCCACGACCACCGTGCCGATGATCATCAACTGCGAGATACCGAATTGCAGCACCACCAGGCCTTGCCGTAAACTAAGGTTTCCACGGGAAATAGCGGAGGACCCCTTGAGGGACACAACCGGACTGAACGCCGATTGTACAAAAGCCGGATACAGCCCCGCCAGCAGCGTCACCACAACGGTCAGCGCGGCCAGCAATCCGACCACAAGCGGTTCCCAGAGCTCATTAGTACCGATATGTATATCGAGCCAGGTGCTAAGCTGCGGCAGCAGCAGTGCGACAGCCAGCAGCGCCAGCAGAACGGCCGTCACCACCTGCAAAGCAGTCTCCGCCATGAACTGCCCCACCAACTGGATCCGGCGCGCCCCGAGGACCTTGCGAACCCCAACTTCCCAGGCGCGGGTAGCCGCTTGTCCCGTAGACAGGTTGATGAAATTGATACAGGCCGTCACGATAATGAATAGCGCGATCCCGGCCAGCGCATAGTAGGTCTGCTTCGAGGTCGTGGAGCTCACACTGATATCGAGATAGCGTTGATCGAAATGGATCTCGCGCAGCGGCTGAAGGATCAGCACAGCTTCCTTTGCAATATCCTTGCCCCAATTCTTTTCCATAAAGCTATGGATCCGGTCCCTGACCCGCTTGATCGGATAATTCTCCGGCAGGCAAATAAAGGTGAAATTTCCACCGGGGATATTATAGTATTCCCGACCCATATCCGCCATCTGCTTTTTAATCGTCGACATAGACACAAGAAAGGGTAAAGGCAGGCTGGTATTGCCGGGCAGATCCCTGATGATGCCCGTGACCTTGCAGTCCCACCGATCGTCCAGGTTGATGATCTGACCCATGGCATTTTTGGCGCCGAAATATTTTTTTGCCCAGGTTTCCGTAAGGACGATCGAATTGGGGTTCGACAGCGCAGAGTTTGGATCACCGCCACCCATTGGTAGTCGAATACTCGCGGCATATATTCGTCCGCAAAAGCGAAGTTTTTTTCATTGTACCGGTCATTGCCGATCCTCAACAGCCCGTCTTCATAATAGAACTGCGCCACCTGTAGTTCCGGGAAGTCATTGCGAAACGCCGGAGCTATGGCCGGTGATACGCGGGGATTATAGTCGATAGAATGATGATTGACCCGATAGATAATGGGTGAAGCCGGAGACACGCCCCGGTCTATTCACTACGCAATGCCATAACCGGATTGGCGAGCGCCGCGCGCACCGTTTGTATCCCCACCGTCAGCAACGCGATCAGCAGCGTCACCAGCCCGGCCAGCGGGAAGATCCACCACGACAACTCGGTCCGGTAAACAAAGTTCTGGAGCCATTTGTCCAGGAAATACCAGGAAATGGGCGTGGAGATCAGAAAGGCCACCAACACCAGCGCCACAAAATCCTTTGCCAGCAGCCCCGTGACAGAGGAGATACTCGCGCCCAACACCTTTCGCACCCCGATCTCCTTCCGCCGCTGCTCCACGATAAGCGTCACCATGGCAAAAAGCCCCAGACAGGACAGGAACATGGCGATATAGGCCGCCGTTGAAAAGATCGACGACAGCCGCTCCTCTTTCGCATACCATCGGGCCGTATTCTCGGTGACCCAGGAGGGCGCGGTGGTATTATCCGGCTCGAGCTCATGGAAGGTAGACTGCACCAACTGCATCGCTGCACGCGGATTGGACGTCCTAACTTTCACCAGGATGTAGGCCATGATATCGGTACTATTGCCCATCATCAGCGTGATCGGTCTCAATTCTTCGTTCATGGTATACAAATGGAAGTCCGGAATGACCCCAATGATATTCCAGCCGGGTGAGGAAGTGTCGGAGTGCATGGATAAACCGGCTACATCCTTTGCATTGAATTCCTTCGCCATCGTTTCAGTCACCACGACATTCTGCGAAGCAGTAGAAGTATCAGCCGGGAAAGCCCGGTCAAAGACCCTTCCCGCCAGCGGCTTGATGCCCATCACCTTGAAGAAATCATAGTCGACCACCAGTTCGACACTGGACATCCCCTTGCCATTATACGTAAAGCTTATGACACTCCGGCTGGTATTCTTATCCTCCCCGATGCCGATATTCACGGAAGATGCCGTGACACCCAGCACTTGCGGCTGCGAAGCCAGCTCCAACCGCATCCGCTCGGCATACCGCTGAGTATTCTCCGGCCGCTTGACGGGTATGCTGATCACCGACTCCTGGTCAAGACCCAGCGGCGCAGTACGTAAATGCTGGAATTGCCGGTTGATGACCAGGGTACCGCAGATCAACGCCCCGGAGATGATGAATTGTATCGTGATCAGCCCGCTCCGCAGCATACTTGACCGTTTGACGGATACCTTACCTTTTAATACTTCCACCGTCTTGAACCGGGCCACCAACGCGGCGGGGTAGCCGCCGGCTAAAAAGGAGATGGCCGCCATACCCAGCAGCGCCACGGCGACCATACCCGGCTGGAAAAGCGTCCCCAGGCTCAACTTCTCCGTAAACAGTGCATTAAAGGGCCGTATGAGAAAAGCCGACGCAATGAGCGCGATGACCAGCGCGAAGGCGAACAAAAGAAAACTCTCTGCCCAGAGCTGGATAAAGATCTGCCGCCGACCCGCTCCGATCGTCTTCCGGATGCCCACCTCCTTGGCCCTGGTAAATGATCTGGCTACATTCAGGTTGACAAAATTGAAACAGGCGATCACCATCACGACCACGGAGATCAGCAGCAAAGTATATAAATAGGTCTTGTTCGAACCATTGCGACCACCCAGCGCCGAATCAAAATGAAGCGATGGCAAGGGCGCCAGCCGGGTAGAGACAAATTCACCGTTTGCATCCTTCCGGTAGCCCTGAGTCTTCATGATGCGTTCGTCCCCGGCACTAACAGGCCCCTTGCGGCGTCGCATGCCGCTCTCGGCCACTTCCTGCTTTACTCCTGGCGCCAATTCCACGAACACCTGATGATTTTGTGAATTCCAATTGTCCTTGTTCCGGGCGTAGTCGGGCATGAGCTCGACCCGCGCCAGCACGGCATACTGTATGGTGGAGTTGCTGGGCGGGTCCTGCAAGACCGCCGAAACTACCAGGTCGGACCATACCCCCTCGATCTTGGTCTTGATCGTCTTGCCTAAAGGATCCTCCTTGCCGAAAATAGCGGTGGCGGCCGACTGGCTAAGAACTACGCTGTTAAGACTCCCGAGGGGATCGGCGGAGTTGCCGGAGACCACAGGGAAGCTGAACATGCGGAAAAAATCCGCGTCAACCGTGGTTATCCGCTGCACGGTCTCGATCCCCTTGTAGCTGACGTCGCTGCCGGCGCGCGAAATAGCCGTCGCGCGTACCACGCCCGGCACCTCGGTCTTGAAAGCCGGCACCACGGGATAGCTCAGGACATCACCCTTGGTATCTCCATTTTCCTCGTGGGCCAAATTATAGACCTGAAACAGCCGGTCGGACTTTGCCTGGAACCGGTCAAAGGAGAATTCATAATGTACCATCAGGAAAAGCAGGATGCTGCAGGTAAACGCTACGGCTAAACCGATGATGTTGATGGAGGCGTTTAACTTGTTCTTTGACAGGTTGCGAATAGCAGTCAGAAAATAGCTTCGAAGCATGAATTGTTTTCGGTTTTCCCCGCAAACCGGTTGCCACTTTAGCATAACGCTGGGTACCAACCAGGTATAGGAAAACTTTCCTACCCCGACTGTCCGGTTTCGATACAGTCACTGTTCACTTTTAATGATCCGACACCACCGGCGGTGGCCCGGCCGCTGCCTTCTTCTTTCGTATCGTGGTGATCACGAGGGGTATACAAACGGCGTTCAGCAGGAACAACAACAAGAATGCATCCATATAGCTCAGGAGAAAGGTCTGCCGCACGATCGTCGCCTCAAGCCCCGCCAGCGCCTGCCGCGAAGCCTCCCAGGCCGTGGACCCGCTCGCCGCAAAACGATTGGCAGCCTGCTGCAGCCAATTCTGTGTCCTGTAGTCCGTTGTCGTCACATGCGTGATCAGGATAGTACGGTTGAAAGCCGACCGGTGCGCGATATAGGTATTGATCAGCGCAATGCCAAAGCTGCCTCCCATCTGCCGCATCATATTGTTTAACGCCGCCCCCTGCGGAATGTCCTTTGGCGCCAGTTCCGACACGGCCAGCGCGGTCAGCGGTACGATCAGCAGAGCGGCCCCAAGGCCGCGCAGGATAAGTGGCCCGATAAAATTGGCCGCCCCTGATTCCAGGTCGCTCCGGCTGATCAGAAAATTAAAAGCCGCCGTCAGGATAAACCCAAGTATGACCATATACTGCGGCCGCACCCCCTTTTGCATAAGCTTCCCCAGAAAAGGCGAGATCAATGCCGCCAGCAGGGTGCCGGGCAAGAGCATCAGTCCGGTCTGATAAGCGGTATACCCAATGATCCGTTGCGCAAACAGGGGGAAGACGAATACCGCGCTAAATAAGCCGAACCCCAAAATGAAGGTCATCACCGCCGAGATGGACAGCGTAGTGCTTCGTAGTACTTTGAGGTTGACCACGGGAAACCTCACCCGCAGTTCCCACCAAACAAAGAGGGTCAGGCTCAGCGCCGATAGGGCCGTCAAGACACAGATATACGTAGCCGAGAACCAATCGTCCGTCTCCCCTCGTTCCAGCACCACTTGCAAAGATCCTACGCCGGCGGTCAGCAGGCCGATACCCAGCCAGTCGATGGCCTTGCCATCCCGTGAAGGTTGAGATGGCCGCAGGAACTTGAAACAAAGGATCGCCGCCAGCAAACCGATGGGGATGTTGACAAAAAAGATCCAGGGCCAGGACGCATTGTCCACGATGTATCCCCCCATCACCGGTCCGATAGAGGGCCCGATGATCACACCCAGACTAAAGATGCCGCTGGCGAGCGGCCGGTCCTTCGGCGGAAACGTCTCGAACAGGATCGCCTGTGAAGTAGACAGTAAGGCCCCGCCGCCCAGGCCCTGTAGAAATCGAAAGCCCACCAGCTCCCAAAGATTACTGGAAAGACCGCAAAGCGTGGAAGCCGCAGTAAACAGGAGGATGGAACCTATATAGTATTGTTTCCGACCGATCTTTTCGGCCAAAAAACTCGTCATCGGAATAACGATAACATTGGCGATGGCATAGGAGGTGATCACCCAGGCGGTGTCTTCCAGGGAGGCGGCCAGATTGCCGCTCATGGTATTGATGGATACGTTCACGATCGTGGTGTCGATCAACTCGATGATGGCCGAGATGATGACGGTGATCGTAATGATCCACTTTCTAAAACCTGTTTCCATCTAACAAAAGAACAAGTTTCGACCGGGCATAAATTGTCAAAGCAGGCAAAAAAAATGTCGAATCCGCCACTCCTCGGGCACCGCACTGCAATGGTCGACCGGCCCCCGCAAGGCCGGCCATCCGTTATCCCTCCAACACCCCCCGCCGGTCGATCTGGAACTTCTTTGGTTTGATATGGTAGAGTCGCTCAAACAACCGCGAAAAATGGCCGATATTGGTAAACCCGAGTTCATACCCCACTTCTTTGACCGTGCGATTATTCTCCGACAAGAGCTGCTTCGCCCGCTCCAGCCTTTCCTGCTGGAAATATTGATAGATACTCACGCCAAAGACCTCCCGGAAGGATTGCTTCAACTGCGACTCGCTCATCAGCACCGCACTCGCAAGCGCCGCGATGGTGGGCGGTTCACTCAGGTCCCGGATCAACAGGCTCTTGGCCTGGAAGATCCGCGCAATATGCTCCGGATCTGTCGTCTTGCAAGGCCCGCCGGTCCGCTTGTTCAGTTGCTCCAGCAGCAGGTACAAGAGCTCCAACGTCCGGGTATGATAGTACAGTTGGAGCAACCCCTTGGCGATCTTCGGTTGCTTTAACTCCGGCTGTTTTAATTCATGCAAGAGGCTCCGCATAACCGGTGACAACGGTTCATGCAGAAAGAACTGGCCTTCCCCCCGGAGCAGTTCCTGCAGGTACTCCCGGTGCTCGTCGCCCAGGATCGACTCCAGTTTTTGACGGGTGATCCGAATGCAAACGACATTCCGCTCTGTATTTGCCGGGAACAACATGGTCAGATTCGTTGCCCCCGTATAGATGTTCACGCCCTGCTGGTCGTATACCACCTCATTCCCGCGCATCCAGGTCCAGGCCTTTTGCGGAAGCTCCAGGTCATAAAAAGCCAGGGTCACAAAATGCCCGACGTTCCCTTGCCACTCCTTTGTCACCTCCAATGGAACGCTGAGCCGGTAAAATTGAAAGTTGACATGGAAATCGGGATCGATCTCTAAGGCCGTGAGCCGCCCCGTGCCCACAGACGCCGGCACGGCCATCTGACGGAAACCCTGCACAAAAGACATCGTCTCTTCGAACGGCCGCAACAATGGATCGTCCTGCTCACATTTTATCGTATAACGGACACTCATGTGCTCTTAACAAACTCCCCCAAAAATAGTTTCAAAAAAACGCTATTCTAATTCGGACAATTTCTTCTCGATCCGCCTGTCGGGAATGAACCAGATCACGGCCACTACCACGAACAGCCCAAGGGTAATCCGCGAATCCACAAAGGCCAGGCCCACGGCGAGAGCATAAATAACGACAGAAAGTCTGCCCTTCCAGTCTCTCCCCAGGGCAGTAGCCAGCGGCGAATCCGCCCCCGCTTCCTTTATCAGCAGCCTGCACAGGATGTTATAGGCTATCCCGCACGTGATCAGCACGCTCCCATACAGGACCACCGGCCAACGCGCGAAATGATTCTCACCCATCCACGCCGTGGTAAAAGGGATCAGCGAAAGCCAGAACAGTAAATGGAGATTGGCCCAGAGGATCGCACCGTTGACCCGCTCCGTCGCATAGAGCATGTGATGGTGGTTGTTCCAGTAAATGCCGACATTCACAAAGCTCAGCAAATAACTCACAAAGACAGGCAGTATCGGCAGGAGATCGCGGATCTCATCTCCATGCGGAACATGCAGTTCCAGCACCATGATGGTGATGATGATTGCAAACACCCCGTCGCTAAAAGCCTCCAGACGTCCTTTTTTCATGCAGCTAATATACGAACAGTTACTTTCGGATCAGCTTATACTCCACACGACGGTTCAGCTCCCTGCCCGCAGGGTTATCCTTGCCATCGACGGTATCAGGCGCAACCGGACAACATTTCCCATAGGCCATGCCATTCAACTGACCTGCACCGATCCCATTGGCTCGGAGATAGCGGATACACACATCCACACGCGCCTGCGCCAACCGGATATTGTATGCATCGCCGCCAATGCCATCGGTATAGCCTTCGATCTGCAGGATAGTCCCGGGCTCATGCCTCAGCACTTCCGCCAGCGAGTCCAGCATCATCCGCGCCGAGACCGGCAAAGCAGATTTCTTGTAGGGGAAATTGCCGAGCACATTGGAATGTTTGGCAACCGACTCTACAATCGGAACAGGCACCCGCTCCAACGCCAGATCGCCCGTATTCAGACTGTCCGTACCCGTTTCCGATTGCACAACAAAAAGACCGCTACCCGGCAGATAATCCGTCTTCTGCGCACCAAGACCAAACCGCGATACATTGTGCAGCACAAACCGGTAATTGCCCAGGCTATCCGTGTTGCCATCGGCCAGGAGCCTGTCTTTCTTATGCGGGTCCGTGAGTCGAAGTCCAACTCCCGCAAGCGGCAGGTGCGTGGTAGCATCCACTACCCTGCCGGTGATGGTCTGACTGTTATGCTGAGCGACCTGGTAGAGCGCAAGACAGCAGTTGGTCTCCCGGTCAGAACTAAGCCATCCCGTATTCCAGCAATTGTCTTCGTCAGTACTCACATAGTACAGATCGTCCTTCGAACTATTCAGCGGCATACCCGGATCCACCGGTTGGCTCCAGTAAGAAAGATCGGCGTTGCCCCTCGAATAATAAATATCGAACCCACCCATGCCTACCCTGCCATTGCTGGCGAAGACCAGGGTCCTGCTGTTCGCATGATAGAAAGGAGATTGCTCATCGCCCGGGGTATTGATCTTGTCCCCCAGGTTGGTCGTCGTCAGAACGGCAAATGCGGTATCCAGCCTGGCATACCATAGATCATACCCGCCCAGTCCGCCAGGACGATCCGACGCAAACAGCAGAAAACGCCCGTCTATAGTGAGAAAAGGTTGTGTTGTATTATAGCCATCCGCATTCACCTCGCTGAATGGTACCGCCGCCGACCAGCCCGTATCGGTCCGGTTGCTGATCCAAATGGCCGAACGGGTAACGCCATTCACCTTTGTCCAGCGCGTGAACAACATCCGTTTGCCATCGGCCGGGAAGGTAGCCAGCCCATTGTGGAGCCCGCCACTGTCCCCCATGTTCAACATCCGCGAACCGGCCAGCAATGCGCTGTCCCCGTCTGCGGGCACGCCTTCATACAGGTCGTTCCGAAATCCACCGGTCGCACCACTATGTATACCGGTATACACAACCGTATCCCCGCCGCGAAGGGATGCCGCATAGGCCGAAGTCATCGCCCCATCCCCACTCTGCCGCACCAGCCGGAACCCATCGTGGCGGGCCGCCAGCTGTGCCTGAATAAACTTAAGGCTGGCCAGCTCCCTGTCCGCGTCGATCAGGACGGGCCCCATATCGTTGTATTCTTTTTCAAATTGATCTAATGCCTCGATAGCCGCCGCATATTTGCCATTGGCCCGCAACACCACCCCATACCAATACCGCGCCTGTGGAAAAGCCGCCTGGCGAAACCCGCACGCCTTCTTGTACAAAGGCTCGCTCCGCACATAGTCATGCTCCCGGCGATAACATTCCGCCAGATCGTATACCGTCTCCTGCCGCGGATCGCGATTGGTCTTCGTCTTCACCTTCTTCTCCACCGCCAGCGGTATGCCATGCGAACGCCCCGCCTTACCCGCCGACAAATACCGCTCAAAATACTGCGCAGCATCTTCATAGTTGCCGGCAAGAAAAAGCTTCTCGCCCCGCCGGAAATAGCCCAGGTCACCGGTCTGCGCATGTACGGAGGGAAACAAGGCGCAGCAGAGCACAAAAAGCGAACTATAACGGATCAAGGTATTCATCGGATCTGGAATTTAAAAGCGTGGACAATAAAAGGGTTTCGTTTTCAGACTATTCTTGCCAAAGCCAACAAAACTCAAGGACAATTCAAAGCTGCCCGTGTGCGTATCCGCCGTACTCAGCTGACTCACCGTCACATCATAGCTCATCCCTACCGTCAGGCCTTTGTAGTAAAACCCGGCGAAAGGTATCACGGCATCCCCTATCCGGTAGTTGCTGCCGAGGATGACATCCGTTTGCTCACCCGCATATAGCTGCAGGTAGGCGCCGACCATCTTCTCCGAAAATCCGCCCTCCCGCATATAAATGATACTGGGTACGACGTTGAACAGGTCAGAGGCGACGATCCGCGCGCCGAGTTGCCCCGAATACCGCACAGGCAGCCGGTCCCCGCCATCATTGGTCAGAAAAGGGCTGGAAGGGCTGTTGATATGAAATGCCGAGATGCCGCCAAAATAGCTGACGACCTTGTCGGGAACGGCATCATAGTAAGCCACGCCCACCCCCGCATCAAAGGACAACACACTGGTATTGTTAAAGACCTCACCCGAACTGTTGGTTTGCACATAGCCCACCCCTGAGGTCCACTGATCGCCAAATTGTAATTTGGTCGGATCGAACCGCCGGTTGAGAAAACCACCCTGCAGCGCCATGACCAGGTAGTGGTCGGCATTCGGCCCGAATCGGACACCCGTATAGGCATAACTCAGATAGCCGTTGGTATAGCTATAGGCCTGATCGGTCGATGCCTCGTTGAGGATATTGAGCCCGAAGTTGCTGTTCTTTTCGGTGACCAATTCCCCGGAAAGCCCCTTGGTCTGCAGGGTATTGCCATACTGACTGCGGAAGATAGCGCTCACGCGGTAGTCGCCTTCGATCGCCCCGGTCAGGGCCGGGTTCACCATCATCGGCTGGTTGTAATACTGGCTGAAATGCGGGTCGATCTGCGCATAGCATACGCCATGCATCAGCGCCGCGGCGATCACCAGCCTCATAGACAATAAGAGTAAAAAGTTTTTCATACTATCGGATTTATTTCACAGGCGACGACAGCCCCACCGGTATCTTACCGGATAAGACTGACCGTTCCTTTTCTGGTTAAAGACTTACCGTCGGTGAAGACTACCTTCACGACGTAGATATAGGGACCAATGGGCGCCGGTTTGCCGCCATAATAACCGTCCCAGCCTCCCTGCGGATCCTTCGATGAGAACACGATCTGCCCCCATTGACTAAAGATCTTCACCTCCAGATCCCTTATCGAAGACCCATAGACCTTCCAGACATCGTTCTTCCCGTCATTGTTCGGAGTAAAGGCATTGGGGATAAAGAAGTCCCCGGTATTGGCATTCACCTGCACCACGTAGACCGCCGTATCCAGACAACCCTGGCTGCTTTGCGCGACAACCGAGAAAAGCGTCGCCGTATCGTGCACGATGATCGTCTGGCCCAGCGCCGTCTGATCCGTGAAAGCAGCCTCCGGCAACCACGCCACCACCTGGTAGGTAAAGTTGGCACTGGTCGTCAGGGTTACGGTCTTACCCGAGAGCACAGGCTCCGGCGTGGCACTCAACGTCACCGCAAAAGGCCTGACGTTGACAGTAAGGGCTGCCGTATCGGAACAACCAACGCCATTCACCGCTACGGCCAGGTAGTCGCCGCTGACCAGCGGGTTGACCACGACCGTACCGCCGCTGCCTATCGTCAACCACTCGATCGTACTGCCCGGCGAGACCGCTACCAGGGTGTCCGGGCTGCCTTTACAGACATCCGTATTGCCGCTCACGCTCAACGTCGGTGGCGTATTAACGGTCACCGTCACCGGCTCCAGCGCCGTCATACAACCGGTACTCAGGTTGGTGCCACGGATATAGTAGGTACCCCCGGCATCCAGCGCATCGGGATGGTTCACGAATGTCGTTGCACCGGGGTTCGCATAATACACATAGGTAAGACCCGGAGCACTGCCTGCCGTGACAGCCGCCGCCGTGAGATCGACGACATTCGGCGAACAGGCCGGAGTCGGATTATTGGTCACTAAGACCGGATTGCGGATGACCACCGTAGTAGTAGTGGTGTTGGTGCAGATACCATCGGTAAATGCATAAGATACCGTATAAGTGCCCGGCGTGCTGGCCGCCAGGTCGATCGCACCAGTAGCGCCGTCGATCGCCAAACCTGTAGTAGAACCGAACACGCCGCCCGCCGTGCCCGCGAGGGTCACCGCAGCCGTCCCCACCGTACAGTACGGCGAAGCCGGATAGACGATGCTGGCCATCGGTAAGGCATGTATCGTGATGGTCGTCGTCGTTGTGCTCGAACATACGCCGTTACCAAAACTATACGTGACCGTATAGGTGGCCGCGATGCTCGATCCCAGATCGATCGTACCCGTCCCGGCATCGATCACCAGGCCCGGGGTAGAACTATACGTTCCACCCGCGACGCCCGTCTGCACTACTGCCGCGGTGCCCGTCTCACAATATGGACTGCCCGGGTAGGAAATGCTGGCAACCGGCAAGGCATTGATGGTAACGCTCGCCGTCGCCGTATTGGAACAAGTTCCGTTCGAAAAATTACAGGTCACCGTATACGTGCCTGCAGTGCTGGTCACCAGATTGATCGCACCGGTGCCGGCATTGATGACCAGCCCCGCGGTCGAGCTATAGGTTCCACCCGCAACACCCGTACGCGTCACTGTCGCCGTGCCCGTCGCACAATAAGGGCTACCCGCATAGGAGATGCCGGCCACGGGCAGCGGGTTGATCTTGATCGTTGTCGTCGTGGTATTGGGACAGGTGCCGTTGCTAAACGTATACGTTACGGTATATGTCCCCGCCGTGCTGGCCACCAGGTCCACCACGCCCGTGCTTGCATCGATGACAAGCCCGGCCGTCGAACTATAGGTTCCGCCACTGACGCCCGTCTGCGTCGCCGAAGCCACACCCGTGGCACAATAAGGCGTACCCGCATACGAAATGCTGGCCACGGGCAGCGCATTGATGCTGACACTGGTCGTCGTCGTATTGGAACAGGTGCCATTGGTAAAGCTATATGTCACCGTATAGGTACCCGCCGTGCTTGTGGTCAGATTGATCGCACCGGTTCCGGCATTGATCACCAGCCCGGTCGTCGAACTATAGGTTCCGCCGCTAACGCCCGTCTGCGTCACGGAAGCCGTGTCCGTCGCGCAGTAAGGGGTACCCGCATACAATATGCTCGCAACAGGCAAGGCATTGATAGTGATATTGCCCGTCGTCGTATTGGAACAGGTGCCATTGCTAAAGCTGTAGGTCACCGTATAGGTTCCCGCCGTGCTCGCCACGAGATCCACCGTACCCGTGCTGGCATTGATCACCAGTCCAGCCGTTGAGCTATACGTGCCGCCGGCGACACCCGTCTGCGTCACCGATGCCACACCCGTGGCACAATAAGGCGTACCCGCATACAAAATGCTGGCCACCGGCAAGGCATTGATGCTGACACTGGTCGTCGTCATATTGGAACAGGTGCCATTGGTAAAGGAATACGTCACCGTATAGGTGCCCGCTGTGCTGGTCGCCAGGTTGATCGCGCCGGTACTGCTGTTGATCACCAGGCCCGCAGTCGAACTGTACGTCCCCCCGCTAACGCCCGTCTGCGTCACGGAAGCCGTGCCCGTCGCGCAGTAAGGGGTACCCGCATACAATATGCTCGCCACCGGCAAGGCGTTGATGCTGATATTGCCCGTAGTCGTATTGGAACAGGTGCCATTGCTAAAGCTGTAGGTCACCGTATAGGTTCCTGCCGTGCTCGCCACCAGGTCCACAGCACCCGTACTGGCGTTGATCACCAGTCCAGCCGTTGAGCTATACGTGCCGCCGGCGACACCCGTACGCGTCACCAAAGCCGTGCCCGTCGCGCAATATGGACTGCCCGCATAAGTGATGGCGGCTACCGGGAGCGGGTTAATCTTGATCGTCGTCGTCGTCGTATTGGAACAGGTGCCATTGGTAAAAGAATACGTGACCGTATAGGTGCCCGCCGTGCTCGCCACGAGGTCCACCACACCGGTGCTGCTGACCACCAACCCGGCCGCAGCACTATAAGTGCCGCCGCTAACGCCGGTCTGTGTCACACCAGCCACACCCGTCGCACAGTAAGGGGTGCCTGCATACAATATGCTCGCCACAGGCAAGGCATTGATGCTGACGCTGGCCGTCGTAGTATTGCTACAAGTGCCGTTCGAAAAATTATACGTCACCGTATAGGTGCCGGCTGTGCTCGCCGCCAGATTGATCGCGCCGGTGCTGGCATTGATCACCAGACCCGCCGTCGAACTATACGTCCCGCCACCGACGCCTGTTTGAGTCACTGAAGCAAGCCCCGTCGCACAATAAGGGGTCCCCGTATACGAAATGCCGGCCACCGGCAGGGGGTTGATCTTGATCGTCGTTGTCGTCGTATTGCTGCAGGTACCATTGCTAAAGCTATAGGTAACAGTATAGGTGCCCGCCGTACTCGCCACCAGGTCTACCACACCGGTACTACTATTGATCACCAGCCCGACCGTCGAACTATAAGTCCCGCCGCCAACGCCCGTCTGCGTCACCGAAGCCACACCCGTCGCACAGTAAGGAGTGCCCGCATACGAAATGCTCGCCACAGGCAAGGCATTGATGGTAATACTCGTCGTCGTCGTATTGCTGCAAGTGCCGTTCGAGAAACTATAGGTCACCGTATACACACCCGCCGTGCTGGTCGCTAAATTGATTGCGCCCGTGCCGCCGTTGATACTTAGCCCGGCCGTCGAACTATAGGTCCCGCCCGCGACACCTGTTTGTGTCACCGTCGAAACCCCCGTCGCACAGTAGGGGCTGCCCGCATACGAAATACTGGCCACAGGCAAGGCATTGATGGTAACACTCGTCGTCGTCGTATTGCTGCAAGTGCCGTTCGAGAAACTATAGGTCACCGTATACACACCAGCCGTGCTGGTCGCTAAATTGATTGCGCCCGTGCCGCCGTTGATACTTAGCCCGGCCGTCGAACTATACGCCCCGCCGCCAACGCCCGTCTGCGTCACCGAAGCCACACCCGTCGCACAGTAAGGAGTGCCCGCATACGAAATGCTGGCCACAGGCAAGGCATTGATGGTAATACTCGTCGTCGTCGTATTGCTGCAAGTGCCGTTCGAGAAACTATAAGTCACCGTATACACCCCCGCCGTGCTGGCTGCCAAATTGATTGCGCCGGTGCCGCTATTGATGCTCAGCCCCGCCGTCGAACTATAGGTCCCGCCCGCGACACCTGTTTGTGTCACCGAAGCCGTGCCCGTCGCGCAGAACGGA